>Ga0111229_169_pt1 | contig 1336 bp, 2 predicted proteins | sample DeeMarSWOR152_54_FD_80383 | JGI IMG/M metagenome (GOLD analysis project Ga0111229, IMG submission 80383) | Crenarchaeota group-15 archaeon DG-45 | reverse complement strand
GCTCCTCGCCGATGTTCCCCGAGGGGGCCATGCCGAGGCCTCCGACGAGGCCGGCCGCCTCGTCCGAGAGGATGTCGCCGAACAGGTTGGTGGTGACGATGACGTCGAAGCGCTCAGGGTGGAGGACCAGCCTCATGGCGCAGGCGTCCACCAGCATCTCCTCGAACTCGATCCCGGGTCGGTCCGCGGCCACGCCCCGGCAGGTCTCGGCGAAGAGGCCGCAGGTGGCGTCGAGGACGTTCGCCTTGTGGACGCAGGTCACCCTCCGCCTCCCCTCCCCCTCGGCGAGGTCGAAGGCAAAGCGGGCCACCCTCTCCGACGCCCGCCGGGTGATGACCCGGAGCGAGACGCCCCAGTCGGGCCCCCGCCCCTCTATCATCCTGTAGAGGTCCTCCGTGTTCTCCCGGACGATGGCGATGTCCACGCCCTCCCTCGCCTGGGGGACGCGGGGGTAGGACCTGGCCGGGCGCAGGTTCACGTACAGGTCGAGGCCCTGCCTGAGGGGGAGGATCACCTCCCTCGCCGTCTCGCCGACGGCCGCGAAGAGGCAGGCATCGGAGCGCTCGACCTCCCTCATGGTCTCGGCCGGCAGGGCGACCCCCGTCTCCGCCTTGGCGCCGTCGCCGGCCCGGAGCTCCGGGAACTCGAAGGTCGGGTCCCCCCGGGCCTCGGAGAGGGCTTCGAGGGCGCGGAGGGCGGCATCCATCACCTCCGGGCCTATGCCGTCGCCTGGGATGACGGCGACCCTGTACCTGGTCAACTCAGCCACTCGTCCATGTGCCTCCTGAGGTAGGAGGTCAGCCCCCCCTCGCTCAGGATGGCCAGCATGAACTCCGGCAGCGGCGTCGACCTGAGCCTGGCCCCCGTGCCGACGTTCACGACGGAGCCGGAGGAGAGGTCGATCTCCAGGGTGTCTCCGTCGCCCACGGCGGCGGCGACGCCGCGGCACTCGAGGGCGGGGAGGCCGATGTTGATGGCGTTCCTGTAGAAGATGCGGGCGAAGGACTCGGCGACGACGGCCCCGACCCCCGCGTGCTTCAGGGCGAGGGGGGCGTGCTCCCTGCTGGAGCCCAGCCCGAAGTTCCTCCCGGCGACGACGATGTCCCCCGGGCTGACACGTTCCGGGAAGGACGGGTCGATGCCCTCCATGGCGTGCCTCGCCATCTCCAGCGGGTCTGTCAGCTCCAGGTACCTCCCCGGGCTGATCAGGTCCGTGTTCACGTCGTCCCCGAACCTCCACGCCCTACCCCTTAACTTCATGCCTCTCACCTCGCCCCCCGGGGATCGGCGATCGCCCCCTCCACCGCCGAGGCGGCGGCCGTGGCCGGCGAGGCCA
>Ga0111229_169_pt2 | contig 8408 bp, 12 predicted proteins | sample DeeMarSWOR152_54_FD_80383 | JGI IMG/M metagenome (GOLD analysis project Ga0111229, IMG submission 80383) | Crenarchaeota group-15 archaeon DG-45 | reverse complement strand
CCTCCATCACCCTTCTCGAGAGGCCGCTGGCGCCTCCCGGCAGCACGATATCGGCGTGGACGGCGGGGCTCAGGGCCTCGGCGAGCTCCTTGAAGGCGTAGGCCGAGCAGACGGAGTCCGGGTCGGCGTTGTGGTGGCAGAGCAGCAGGGCCCTGCCCGATAGCATCTTCACCAGGTCGTCGGGTTCGAAGCCCATGCCTGAAGCCTCGACCAATATGTGGATCGGGGGATAAATATACGCAGCGAACGGCCGGGGGAGGGCGTTTTTTAAGGGGTACCTCCCTATTATCCTTCGAGGTTATGAGATGGCAGGCGACGTCGAGTTCGTCGAGACCGAGCCCCTCCGGTTGAAGAAGCCGACGGTGGTGACGGGGTTCGCCGGCCCCGGCTTCGTTGGCAGCACGGCCCTGATGTACATCGTGCGCAACCTGGGCCTGAGGCAGAGGGCCTACGTCAAGTCGCGGCTCGTCCCGCCCATGATGCTCATCGTGGACGGTCTGCCGAGGCATGCCCTACGCATATACAGCGGCGAGAGGGAGGGGCCCATCCTCGTCGTGAGCGAGGCCCTGATGTCCGCCGAGAGCTGCTGGGCCCTCGGCGCCGAGCTGATCGAGTGGCTCACTGGGAAGGGCGCGTCGGCCATCGTCTCGGTCGAGGGGCTCCCCTACGGCCCTCCGTCCATGGAGAATGTCGTCTTCGGCTTCAGCACCCACAGGAAGGACCTGCTCAATTTCGGCGTCCAGGCCACGCAGGAGGCCGTCGTCTCGGGGATGAACGCCTGCCTGCTGAACGAGTGCATGGGGCGGGGCCTCTCCTGGACCTCCCTCTTCGTGGGCACGAACATGTTATCGAGCATAGACTACGGGGCGTCCGCCGCCGTCATCGAGGTCCTCAACAAGATGTTCGGGCTGGTCGTGGACGCGACCCCCCTCAAGCAGAGGGGGGAGATGATGCGGCAGATGGCCGATAGGCGGGCGAAGGGCGAGGTCGGGGGATTCCTGGGATCCCTGAGGAGGAGGATCGGGTAGGCGGCCTCAGGGCCCGCCCTGGCCCATCTGCAGGTTCAGCTCCTGCTGCAGCCTCTTCTGCAGGCTGTCCAGCCTCTCCCGGGTCTTCTCCTCCTGCTTGGAGAGGACCTTCGACCTCATCTCCAGGAAGTCCCTCCTCTCGCTCAGCTCGCTGATCACCTCGTCCCTGTCCCTCTCGACGAGGATGGCGCCGACGGACCGGTAGACCTTCGTCCCCGGGGGGATGCCCTCCAGCGTCTTGAGGGCCCGCTCCGTCTCCCTCTGCTCCAGCTCGAGCCTCTGCTTCTGGATGACCAGGGACTGCAGGGTGCTCTGGAGCTGCTGGAGGCGGGCCAGCCTCTCCTGGATATCGGGGGGTAGCTGATTAGTCCTTGACACGCCCATCACACCTTAGACTCCACCCACCACTGTTTATATTTGTCGAGTCGCTCTCGGCCGAGCGCTCTCGAGGACGTTCAGGGCGGCTTCCGCCCAGCGGAGGTAGCTGTTCAGGGCGGCCCTCAGCGCCGAGATGTCGGAGGCCCAGATGCGCAGGCTGAGGTGCCTCCCCCTGGCCCCTATGGAGACGGTCGACCGATCCGAGGAGGGGCGCTCCGTCTCGGGCCGGAGGGCGCGGATCAGGATGTTCACCAGCTCCTCCGGCGCCTCGATATCGATATCCGCGAGGGCCTCCTCGGCTAGGCTTCCGTTTTTCATGGGCCTCGTGCCCTTCCGGCGGGCGGCTCGGGGCCTGGGTTGAGGCTCCTCAACGGCCTCGCATCGAGGTCTGTCCCAGCTTGGTCATGGGCTGGTAAGCGCCCCCGGCGAACTGGTAGCCGCACTTGGTGCAGCTCCAGATGCCGGCGCCGGCCCTCTTCACGGTCCTGCCGCCGCAGCTGGGGCATTTGTGGGGGCCCTTCATGGTGGTCATGATTCTGGTCCAGCGCTTCCTTACGGAGGCGCCGCCCCTCGTCCTGAGCCGGAGGCCGAAGCTTTTCTTCCTTCGCGGCATCAGGAGCTCCCCGTGATCATGCCCCTTATGTCCTGGGCCTTCTTCGACGCGATGTCGACGGCCTTCTTGATGTCGTCGACTGTGAGGCCCGTGGAGCCGCTCTTCTGGATGGTGCAGATGTTCCCGTCGTCGTCGAGGGTGATGGTCAGCCGCTCGTCCGTCACCTCCTCCTCATCGGCCAGCGGGTCGAGGACGAGGCTCTCCCCTATCTTCGCCACGGTGACGGCCACGGGCGTCCTCAGGACCTCCAGGGGCTCCTTCTCGTCGGTGGGGACGACCTCGCCGTCCTCCACCTTGTACACCGGCTTCATGGCGCTCCTCAGGGCAGATATGGCGGCGATGGCCGAGGCGTCGATGAGGTTCCCGGCGTAGTTCAGTATGTAGAGGTCGACGTAGATGAGGTACACCTTCTTCCCCGGGATGATGTCCAGCTTGGAGAAGTCCACCACCTTGGCGGACCTCAGCCCCCTGTCGACGACCCTCGCGAGCTCGATGGAGTTCTCGTCGGGGGGCCCCGGCTCGAAGGTCGGCGAGGCGATGGGAACGAACTCGGCGTTGCAGATGAGGACGCCCTCATCCGGCGTGTCCTCGAAGGGCGAGCCGACGCCGATCTTGACTCCCACCAGCACCCGAGTGTCCCCGAGGTGGACCTCGGCGGATCCCTCGGCCTTCTCGATGACGCCGGTCCTGATGGTGATCTCCCTGCACTCCTCCAGGCCCCGCCCGTCCATCCGCTTGCCGGAGGCCACGGCCTCCTGGATCTTCTTCCGCTTCAGCCTCGGGACGATGCCGTGTCTGCTCGACATTCACTCCTCCTCCTGCGACTGCTTGCTCTCGTCCCCGTACTTCTTCTTGAGGGCCTCCCGCTGCACCTCGTAGATCTTCATGCACCCCTCGACGCCCAGGCCGACGCACTGCTCAAGCTCCACCGGCGAGAGGACGCCGTCCATCTGGAGCAGCGTGACCCTCTCCAGCTTCGGCATGTACGCGATGGGGATGTCCGCCTGTCCGTTCTTGTCCTCGTAGTCTCCCATGTCGAGGACGATCCTGTCATCGATCTTGCCCGAGGCGCAGGAGGCCACCAAGTCCCTCATGGGGATGCCCGCGTCTACGAGGGCGACGGTGGAAGCGTTGATGGACGCGCAGCGGGTTCCCCCGTCGGCCTGCAGCACCTCAGCGAAGACTTCTATGGAGGAGCGGGGGTACCGCTCCAGGAAGATAGCGGGCTCAAGGGCGAGCCGCATCACCATGCCGATCTCCGTGTCCCGCCGGGACGGCGCGGGCGACCTGCGGGGGTCCACGGAGAAGGGCGCCATGTGGTACCGGCACCTCAGCACCGCCGTGTGGGGCTTCGCCAGGTGCTTGGGATGCATCTCCCTGGGACCGAATACGCCGACGATGATCTTGTTTCTGCCCATCTCTATGTAGGCCGATCCGTCGGCGTTCGGCAGGACGCCGCTCTCGATGCTGATGGGCCGCAGCTCGTTCCAATCGCGCCCGTCAGTTCTCTTCCAGCTCTCCTTTTTCTTACTCAATTTCATCTCTCCTTCAGACTTTTGATATACTCCTGGATCCTGTTGGTCAGGCCCGAGGTGTGGGCCTCCCTCTCGATCTTATCGACTACGTTGACGACGATCTCCTCCTGTTCCCGGTTCTTCCCGTGGACGAGGATCCGCCCGTTCTGCCCGATGATGATGCTGCACCCGCTCTCCTTAAGGATCATGTTCACCATCGACCCCTTCTTCCCTATAAGCCTCGGTATCTTCGACGGGGTGATCCTGATGATGAAGCCGTCCTCCGCCTTCCCGAGGCCCCTCCCCAGGATCGACAGAATGGGCGTCCTCCTCCGGTCTATGTCAACCAGCTTGGCGACGACGGTGTCCCCCACGTCGAGGATGTCGGGCAGGACGAGGTCCTGCGTGAAGGGAGCGTCGATGGCATCCGGGACGCTGAGGAACGCATCCGAGGAGGCATCGATATCGACGATCCAGCGATCGAGGTCTATGTCGATGACCCCGCCCACCACGAGGTCCCCGACGAGGGGGTTGTACCTCGCCTCGAGGGCGATGACGGAGACGATGCCCCGGCCGTAATCCACGAGGCCGATGCGGGTGGCGCAGACCCTCCCCTGGCTGCGGTAGGTGTTGTCCCCGGTCCTGATGCTCCCCTCGAATAGGACGTCCCCGGGCAGGACGAGGTCCCTGTTCTCAAACAACTCAGACAACGATATATCCCATCCGCTTAGCCCAGTATCTTCGATTGGAGGTTCCCCTGGGTCGCCCTGCCCAGGCGGTCGAAAAGCTCGACCTGCATGGCCGCGGAGACCACGACCACGGCGATCCACGAGCCGTCCTGCTGCCACTCCTCCCGCTTGATTTCCCCCATGCTCTTCACGATGCCGTAGGCCCTCGACGCGTGCTCCGGCGGGATCTTGATCGCCACCTCGACGGTCTCCATGCTCAGGGGGAGGACGGGCGCCAGGGCCCTGACGACGTCCTTGATCTGCTCCTCCGCGTCCCTGAGGGGGTCCACCGAGACGTGGGCCTCCTCCAGGGCGTTCTCTATCCTCGCCTGCGGGTGGGGGAGCTTGGTCCTCGGGTCGACGTAGCTGCGGGATATGATGCTCACGACTTGCTTCCGCTTCTGCTCCGCCATCTCCCTCCGCTGATGGGCTGTCAGCTGGAGGGTTCCCTTCTCGAACATGATCTCCGCCACCCTGACGGGGTCGCTGGTGCCGAAGGCCGATTCCAGTCTCTCCACGGAGGCCCTCTCCCCCTTGTTCGCGTCGGTGAAGACCGTGTCCAGCACCAGGGCCTGGGAGACGTCGTCGAGCTCGCCCCGCTTGTAGGCCAGCCCCTTGTTGGGGTCCACGAGAATCTCGAACTTCTCCCCCGCGTGGGCGTACCTCACCAGCGTGTACCTGTCGCTCATCAACCGGAGCCTTCTATCTCAGGTGTTTCTCGACCTCTTCGTCCGAGAGCCTCCTGAAGATCCGGGTATCCGCGGGGATGACGGCTACCTTGACTACGCTCGACGTGACGTCGCCCTCGGACGCCGCCCTCACCGCCTCGACGGCCAGGCCGATGGCCTCATCCAGGGATATGCCCTCCTTGTAGCGCTCCTCCAGCAGCCTGTTCGCCTCGTCGCTCTTCCTCCCCACGGCCGTCGCCTTGTAGCCCCTGTAGCTTCCGCTGGGGTCCGTGGTGAGGACCCTCCCCCCGACGCGGTCGACGCCGGAGATGATCATGCTGACGCCGAAGGGCCTGACGCCGGCGTGCTGCGTGTAGACCTGGGCGAGGTCGCCGATCCTCCTGGTTAGCGCCTCCACGTCGACGGCCTCGTCGTAGAGGAGCTTGTTGCTCTGGCAGAAGAGCCTGGCCTGGCTGATGAGGACCCGGGCGTCGGAGCTCAGGCCGGCTATCGCGCTCCCCACGTGCTCGTCAAGCTGGAAGATCTTCCTAAAATATTCCGGGTTCTCCAGCCTGCTCTCGGGGGTCTCGTTGGCCGCGAGGACGGCCCCCTCGGGAGAGGAGACCCCGACGATGGGCGCCCCCCTCTTCACCAGCTCTAGGGCATACTCGACCTGGTAGAGGCGGCCCTCGGGCGAGAATATCGTGATGGCCCTGTCGTAGGCCCGTGGCATAAACAATTTTTATCCTTCTCCCACGCTCTCAGACTCGTTTTCGAGATTTAGGCTCCCTCTCAGTATTTAAACCATACTAAAGGATTATTCCGCTCATTTAGGGGCGCCTGGGAGATGGTAGGCCCGGCGGTTTAATGCGTCGACGTTACGGCGTAGCGACCTCGCCCGTGTGCTCGCGGAAGGCGGCGGGCACGGCCGCTGAGCCCTGATCTCCCGCAGGCCCCGTATGGCTTGGAGGACCGTGTCCTCCGGCATTCGGCTTCATCCGGCGGAGAGCTTCGCGTACGCTTCTTCGATGCTCTCCACCTCCTCCACGATGATCTCGTATCCATGTTCCTCGAGGTAGCCTTGGAGCTCGACCAGCCTCTGCTCGTAGGTGGTGATGGCCCATCCCGGGAAGGGGCTGCTCGTCTTCGGCACGTAGACGGCGATCTCGCTCTGCCCCTTCGGGACAAGGAAGCGCTTCGACCCGTTCTCAGCCGCCGCCAGGGCCTTCTCCGGGACGCCCCCCACCTGGCCTATGGAGCGGTCGCCGTTGATCGTCCCCGTCACGTAGACGCTCTGGTTGAGGCCGTCGCCCCTTATGGCCGCTATCATGGCCGCGGTTATGGCGGCGCCCGCGCTCGGCCCGTCGACGATATCCACGTCGCGGCTCGCGGCGAGCGTGAGGATGACATCCGTCTTGCTGAGGGAGACGCCGGTCACGTCCTCTGATACCCTCACGGCCGTCCTCACGCTCGTCTGGATGTCTATGCCGATCTTCGGGACGGTGTTCACCAGGATTCTGCCGCTCCCCTCCCTCAGCTCCACGTTGGCCCTCATGGCGACGCCCTCGTATTTGACCTGGAACCCGGTGCGGATGGTTCGCAGCGCCACCAGGGGGGCCGTAGCCCGGCCCATGATCCCGGTCGCGGCGTTGCCGGAGGTTGCCAGGCCCGAGTAGTAGGCGGCCTGCCGCCTGTAGTAATCGAGCTGGGCCCTCGTCACGTTCAGCTGCTGCTCCAAGTTCCTGTGCGAGTCCGCGAGCTCGCTGTAAGAGCCCGTGATGGCGCTGATCTGGCTTCTCAGGCTCTCCACCCGCCATAAGGTGAAGCCCGCGAAGGAGGCGAGCACGATGTTCAGGAACACGCTCAGCAACAACAGCCTCTCGGAGCGACCCCCGCCCATGTTCTCTCCCATGACAAGCCACACATTAGACTTCGATAAAAACTCTCATCAAAGCCGGCGATAAAAGCCATCCCCTTTCTTACTCGGGGCAGCTCCGACGGGCGGAGGGAGGCGCGCGGCCTCGAAACTCTTCTATATCATATTTTTCTTCGTCCATGGTTCCGAGGCGAATCTGGGGAGCGCGCAGGGACAGCCCTCATCATCCTGAAGGAGGGGACGGAGCGGAGCCGGGGGAGCGACGCCCGGAACACGAACATCGCGGTCGCCCCGTTGATGGGGATCAAGATGCTATCAGAACCAGCAAATGGAGATGGCGCCCTGGCCGGGATTTGAACCCGGGATCGCTCGGGTGACAGCCGAGCATACTGGACCGGACTATACTACCAGGGCATCTCCTTGGAATCGAATTTGTAGGAAGATGCTGGACAGATAAAGTTTACGTTGAGCCCCGAGTCCAAGCCGGGCCTTCCCCGGGCCTACTTGTACTTCTTGGCGATGAGCATCGTGGCCGTCAGGACGATGTTCGGTATCTCCCTGAGCTTCTCGAGGATGAAGCGGTCGAGGTGATCCATGTCCCTCGCCTGGACCCTTATCACGGCGTCGTACTCGCCGTAGATGGTGGCCACCTCCTCCACCTCCTCGAACTTGACGAGCTCCTTGCAGACCTCGTCCTCGGAACCGGCGTTCACGTTTATCATTATGTAGGCCTCCACCGGCATCTCGCCTCGCTTCAATCGATGTCGACAATCTTTAAATGTTTTCGGCCCGACCGGTCAGGCGGCGCCCGCGGCGGCGTACCCCGCCATGATCCGGCCCCTCTCCGTCAGCCTCACCGGCACCCCCTTGTTCTCCCTGTCCCCCGCCACGATGAGGCCCGCCTCCCTCAGGCCCCGGAGGTTCCACCTGACCGTCGACCTGGGTATGCCCAGCGCCTCCGACACCCGCTCTATGAGCGCCGTGTAGACCGCCTCATCCCTGTAGTCGTCCGCGAGCCACCTGAGGAGCATCCGCTGCTTCCCCGTCAGGCTCCCGGACGCGGCGGCCGCCAGGGCCCCCTCCAGGGCGTAGAGCTCCCTGAAGTGGAGGTCGAGGGACGCCTCCAGGGCGTCCAGGTTCTTCAGGAGCCGGTTGTACGAGACCGTGTCGGCCCCCATCCTCCCCAGCCTATCCACCTCTGCCCTTATTCTCCTCGCGGCGGTCAGAAGGTTCCGGAACTCTGGGGTGGGGTAGAATTCGTTCTCCTCAGCGGAGGAAACAGTCACCTTTCACGTTTCACACCCCGAGACAGCATGAACAGGCATCCCGGGGCTTAAAACTCTTTCTGAGCGAGCCTGCGGCAGACGGCGTCGACCACCTCCGCCGTGCCGGAGGAGCCTCCCAGGTCGGGCGTCAGGGCCTCCCCCTCCCTCAGCACCCCGACGACGGCCGCCTCCAGCGCGGCCGCGGCCTCCCGCTCCCCCAGCCAATCCAGCATCATTCGGACCGACAGGATCATCGCCATGGGGTTCGCTATGCCCCTGCCGGCGATGTCGGGGGCCGTCCCGTGGACCGGCTCGAAGACGGCGTGCTCCTCGCCGAT
>Ga0111229_162_pt1 | contig 9887 bp, 12 predicted proteins | sample DeeMarSWOR152_54_FD_80383 | JGI IMG/M metagenome (GOLD analysis project Ga0111229, IMG submission 80383) | Crenarchaeota group-15 archaeon DG-45 | reverse complement strand
CTTTCGACCCGGCGGAGGCCGGCCACGAGCCCGATTAATGGACCCCTGATAGTGTTATCGCATCGATCTAAATCCGTATATAAAACGCCGTGTTCGACGAGCATATTTTTCGTCGACGACCTCAACGCGCGGCGGTCTCATGATCCTGGGACATTATTAACACGAACGTGTCAAAAATAGGGTGAAGCGGTGGTGGAACCTCCCGGCCCTTTGTTGTTTCACGAAACGGAACCGAGATATAGAGTTATGATATATAGGATATCCCGTAGCGCGGATAAAAGCACGTGAGCGGTTCTGCGTCCTGCCGATGCCTCCGGGCTGAGGCTCGATGCACGACTCGGGTTAGCCTGGGTCAGGCCGGTCCCGTGTGCATGGGCAAGGTGTCCGCGATCCAAGAGCCCGGGCGCAAGGCCCTGGATCGCAGTTGGCCGATGGACGTCGCACCTGGGGACGCCCGGTTAAGGCCTGTGCTCCGCGCTACACCTTCTGGCGAGAAAATCTGAAGGGCCTCCTCATCCAGGGCGGCCCATCGGGCGCACCCCGATGATGGCCCTCTCCGCCGCCTGGACGCATGAGAGGAGATCGTCCAGCGTCGCGATGAGGCTCCCCATCCCCCTCGAGCATCTGATGGAGAGGCGGAGCACCGCGCCCTCGGCCTCGGCCCCCACCGTGATCCCCGGGGGGACATGAACGTTGTCGGGCGAGACCGCCGCCGAGACGGCCCTCGCCGTCTCCCCGTCGCCGTAGCGGATGGCGATGGTCGCGGAGGCCTCAAGCCTCTCTCTGCGCCCCGACAAGCCGGTCCACCAGCTCGAGGAATCCCCTCGCCCCCTCCTCGGGGAGGAAGGCGCCAGCGGCGATGTCGTGGCCCCCGCCCCTCCCCCCGAGCCCCTCGGCGGCCTCCATCATCACGGAGCCGAGGTCGACGCCCCCCCGGGCCATCTCCTCGGTCCCCCGGGCCGAGACCTTGACGAGGCCCTCCTCGGCCTGGGCCCACGCGACGATGGGCTTGGGCTTCTTCAGGATGCCGGTGGATAGGAGGATGGAGGCGACGACGCCTATGATGCGGTCGTCGATGTTGCCGGCCGCCGGCAGGGCGTAGATGTTCGCCATCTCCTCGATGCGGCCGTCCTCCCGGACCCAGTCCAGGCACTCGGCGATCCTCCGCCTGTACTCCTCCAGGGTCCCCTCCGCCTCCCTCATGGCGGCGTCCCTGTCCCCGAGGCAGGCGGCGAGGCCGAGGCTGGGCCGCTCCATCCGGGCGCAGGCGTTCAGGAGGGAGGCGTACTCCCTGCCGTCCCTCATGGGGGTCCAGGCCTCCTCCCGGGTCAGGGTGTAGATGGTGCCGAGGAGGTCGTAGACGGCCTCGGCCTCGCACCCCTCGTGGATGAGGTGCTTCGAGAGGGCCGAGAAGAGGGCCCGCTTCTCCTCCTCGGAGAGGTCCCGGAGGGCCCGCCACCGTCCGCCCCTCTTCAGCTCGATGCCGTCGTCCCTGAGGAAGGCGAGGCACCGGTCCTCCCTGCCGCTGAGGCCGGGGATGAAGGGGGTCGTCGTGTAGGCTAGGGCCCGGGCCAGGGGCCTAGTCTCGTACCCGTAGAAGATGAGGTCCACCCTCGTCTCCAGCAGGCCGGCCTCCTTCGCGTCCCCCTCTATCCTGCAGTTCAGCCCCAGCAGGGTCTTCTTCTCCCCCTTGTCCTGCTGGTCGGCGAGGGCGCCGACGACGCCCAGGGGGCTGAGGTCCACGTTCCCTTCGTCGATGAGCCTAGAGAAGAGGTAGGCGATGCCGGCGCCGCTGACGCCCCGGGCGCCGTCGAGGCCGTGGAGGAGGGGGTTGACGTGGACGACGTTGGGGGCTTCCGCCTTCACGGGGAGGTGGTGGTCGAGGACGATGACGTCCGACGCCCGCAGGTGCTCCGCGATCATGTCCAGGTATCCGCTGCCCAAGTCGGAGAAGACTACGAGGCGCGGCCCCTCGGAGGCGACGGCGGCCATCACCCTCTCGTCCACCCGCTTCTCGCAGGTGGTCTTGAAGCCGGCGCCCAGCCTCCCCATGGCCCTGCTCAGGATGCCTCCGGCGGCGATGCCGTCGGCGTCGCTGTGGGTCACGATCCTGACGATGCCGCCCTCCTCGACGTGGCGCATCAGCGTCTCGACGGCGGGGCCGAGGGATGAGAGGAAGGCCTCTTCTGAGGTCATGGGCGGCACGGTCAGGTGGTCACGATCTCGGACCTGTAGCGCCAGTCCATGGGCAGCAGCCCCTTCCCCTTGTAGTACCGGGTCAGCCTGTAGATCCTCGACTCGGTCATCTGCAGGGCCCGCTTGTTGCCGAAGTCCTTGGGGTTCCGCTCCAGATGCCTCCTCAGCCGGGCCGCCCGGACCATGAGGTTGTAGAGGTCCTCGGGGATGCTGGGGGCGATGCCGGCCTCCTCCAGGACCCTGAGGACGCCGTGCCCGACGATGGGCTTGACGAGGGGGATGCCGTGCTCGTCCCGGAGGGCGTTGCCGATCTCGCTCGGCGTCCTCCCCTCCCTCGCGAGGTTGATGATGAGGGCCTTCACCTCGTCGGGCTGGTAGATCACCCAGTCCGGCGGCCTCTTGGATACCGGCCTCCTCGACCGGGACCTCCCCCTCATCAGCGACATCCTGCGCACCAGATCCGTCGTGAGACTCTTAGATTGTCTTAGGTTAAGATGTCCGTCGATTTAAAAACGTTTACCCGGCCGATCTCGCGCCGTCAATCCCCCCTTTCTATCGGCGATCCGCGCGGTGCCGCGGCATCTTCCCGTGCCCTCGCGAGTCTGCGCGCTTGCCCAAAGTCTGGTTTATATCTGTTCGTGGGAGCATATCTAATGGTCGCCATGGAGCAGGCCTTGGTCATGATGGTGGTCGAGCCGGCAAGCGAGAAAAAGGTGCTGGATAGGCTGAGAGAGATGCCGGGCGTCATCGAGGCGCACTTCCTCTACGGGCCCTACGACATGTACGTCAAGATTGAGGCCCGGACCAGCCAGGAGATCCAGAGCATCGTGTTCAATGAGATTCGGACCATACCCGGCATCAGGTCCACCATGACGTGCTTCATCGCCGACTGAAAGTCGCGACATCCATGGCCGATCCCTTCGCTCGCGCATCTCCGATTCTAAACCCAGGCCCGCGACGATGATTATTTTTGAGCCGCGGGAGATGCGCGCCCCATCGATGCGCCAGCCTCGGTGGACAGAGGGCTCCATAGCATCCTCTTTGGAACGGCTATTCGGCGGATGCGAGCCACTCGCCGAGGCCGCGGAAGGCCCTGGCCCTGTGGGAGAGGGCGTTCTTCTCCCGGGGGGTCATCTCCCCGAAGGTCCTCCCGTCCCCCTCGTCCGGGATGAAGATGGGGTCGTAGCCGAAGCCGCCGGAGCCGCGGATGGCGTCGGCGATGCGGCCCCTCACGGATCCGCGGAAGAACATTACCTCGCCCCCGTGCCGGAAGGCGATGACCGACTGGAATGTGGCCCTCCGCTCCTCGACGCCGTCCATGAGCTTGAGGACGCCGGGGAGGCGGATGGTCCGGAGGGCGTAGGAGGAGTAGGGCCCCGGGAATCCCCCGTAGCGGTCGATGAAGATGCCGGCGTCCTCGACCAAGACGGGCCTCCCGTCGTCCGGGATGGCCCCGAGGCTGTACGCGGCGATGTCGGCGAGGTCGTCGGCCTGGATCTCCACCCTCCGCGCCTCCATCTGCCTTAGGTCGACGCCGTGTTCAGCCAGGACCGCGGCCGCCTCCCGGTGCTTGTGGCGGTTACCCGTCGCCATCCAGACGGTCTTCCCTGTCGACGTACCTCCCCCTCCTCTCGATCTCCCCCATCCGGCGCAGCGCCTCGTCGGCCTCGGCGCCCAGGGCGTCCCTGTAGCCCCCCTCGAAGGCGTCGAAGAGCTCCTCCGTGTGCCTGAAGTGGGTGCTCGTCAGCATCCGCCTCATCAGGTGGAGGTCGACCCCCCGCTTCTCCGCCTCCCGGGAGACCTCGCCGAGGCCGAAATCGATGAAGACGACGCGGTCCCCGGCCCGGATCATGTTCGAGGTCGTCATGTCCCCGTGGACGATGCCGGCCCCGTGCAGCCGCCCCGCCTGGAGGCCGATCACGCGGAAGAGGCGCCTCCGCCCGTCGCAGTCGAGGCGGTCCACGACCTCCCTCACCATCTCCCCCTCCACGTACTGCATGACGATGGCCGCCCCCTCGGGGTCGACCTGGTAGAGGACCGGGGTGGGGACGCCGGCCCCCTTCGCCCGGTGGATGATGTCCGCCTCGTGGACGGTCCGGAAGCGGCGGATCTCCCGGTCCAGCTCCGGGTGCCTGTACGCCTTGGCGACCCGCCTCTTGATGAGGACCCGCCGGCCGTTCCAGTCGGGGTCGAGCCAGAGGTCGGCCTCGGCCCCCTTGGCCACGAGCCTCAGCCCCTCCACGGGACCTCCACCTCGTCGAGCCTCCAGCGGCTGTCGACGTGGCTGGACTCGATGGGGGTTCGGATTCCCCCGGCGTGGGCGAGGAGGCCGGTCCAGGCGATCATGGCGCCGTTGTCCGTCGCGTACCGGAGCGGGACGAACCGGGGCGAGGCGCCGTGCTCCTCGGCGATGGATTGGACGATGCCGCGGAGCCGCCTGTTGGCCCCGACGCCCCCCGTCAGCAGCAGCTCCCCCTTCCGGGTGTGGGCGAGGGCCCGCTCCGTCACCTCCCCCAGCATCGCGTAGGCCACCTCCTGCAGGCTGAAGCAGAGGTCCTCCAGCCGCCAGCGGCCGCCCCGGAGCTCCTGCGCCGAGGCCGTGACGAGGCCGCTGAAGCTCAGGTCCATCCCCTTGACGACGTACGGGAGCGGGATCAGCCTCTCCCCCTTGAGGGCCATCTCCTCCACCGCCGGCCCCCCCGGATACGGCAGGCCCGCCTCCCGGGCGAAGACGTCGAGGCAGTTGCCGACGGCGATGTCCAGGGTCTCGCCGAAGACCCGGTAGCGGCCCGCCTCGTAGCCGGCGACGATGGTGTTCCCCCCCGAGACGTACAGCGTCAGCGGGTCCACGGCGCCGGTGGCCAGCCGGCCGATCTCGATGTGGGCGACGCAGTGGTTGACGCCGACCAGGGGCACGTCGAGGTAGGCGGCCAGGGCCCGGGCGGCGGTGGCCCCCGTCCTCAGGCAGGGCCCCAGGCCGGGCCCCCGGGAGAAGGCGATGAGGCCGATGTCGCCGGCCTCGACGCCCGCCGCCTTCAGGGCTCCCTCGAGGACGCGGCCGATCTCGGCGGCGTGGTGGCGGGCGGCCTCCCTGGGGTGGATGCCCCCCTCCGGGGGGACGTGGGAGCTCACCTCGTTGGCGAGGATGGCGCCGTCTGAGGCTGCGATGCCGACGCCGAGGTTGTCGGCCGTGGACTCGATGCCGAGGCAGACTAGGCGGTCGATGGCCTCCACCTTCAGGCAGTAGGGAGGCGGAGACGATAAAAAACCTTTAGCCCTAGACATGGGGATGGGGGACGGCATGTCAAGCTCAAATAGGAGGAGCGTGTGGCTGGAGGGGCTGACCTGGGTGGAGGCGGAGGAGGCTTTGAGGGGCTACGCGTTGGTGATGATTCCAACTTGAGATATTCCTCGTCGCGGTCGTTTGAAAAGTCTTAAATCAATGACAAAAATATTGGGTAAAGGAATTGAGGAGCCACCTAAAAATCATCTCGTTATTTCTCTTCCTGGGTTTCGCCATACTGTTGCATCAGTTTTTAGATTTCGGAGCCTGGTTTCAGATTAGAGATTTACATCATGAAGCCTTTGCATTGGTTTGCTTTGCGATAGCCTTCGGAGTATACCTTGGGAATATATTAAAAAAATAATTTACGCGCGTGCGTCGGCGATATCCAGGCAAGACAGAGCTGTTCTAGGAAGATTTAAACCCAAAAAAGCCAAGGAACAACATCAAATTCGGGAAAAGAGTCGTAATATAGGATTTCCACAAACACGAGGGAGGATTCCCAGATATAGAAGCCGTTCAGAAGCACTCCGAATTCATAGAAGGACTGGAACAGGTCAGGTATGTTGAATCGAAGAGCTAGCTATCTGGGCACTCCTACTCAACTATGAGATGAATCTACGATTCTAAGCTCCTTTTTTACCGTAAGGCTCTCCGCTTTGAGTTGGAGAAATAGGGCGATGGAGAAGGCGGGTCTGCTATCCGCTGGTTGAGGATGGCTGTCGTGTCTTCTCCAATGTATTTGAGATGTTCTCGAACTCCTGAAACAGGTGAGGCCATTTGAAGCGTTCCCTCGCCTCCTTGAAAAAGGGTCCCATTTTATCCCAGGATCGTATCACGTATTCGGACATCAGCTCTTCGACCAGGTTTACATCTATCAGCTTTCTTTTCACCAGCACGCCTATGCCCTCGTAGTATCTCGCCACCGAGATGAAGGCGGAGGCAGCTTCCATGTTCGTCTCCGGGCCATACTTTTTCCACGCGTCGTCAAAATCTGTCCATTCCCATACAAACATAACCCAATTTTGCTGCCTTGAGAATTCCGGATCATAGAAGCGTTCATAGATCCGCATGAAGAGCTGTGCCTGCCTTGTTTCGAGGGAGGTCTTCATATTCATTCTAGTGTATCTCAGCGTGAAGGCGTAGTAGAGGGCTGCGATGGTCACGCTAGCACTTGCGAGCATGATCGAGATGGTCTGAAGATCGATCATCCATTCCACCTGTGGAGAACTAGGGCGTAGTGGGGATAAGATTTTGGGATAATTTACTGCAAGAAAAAGATGAGAGTTGTCTACTTGTGCGAGCGCAGGTGAGGCGATGAACCTCTGCTGTTTAATAAGAATTCAATAGAGGCCTCTCCCGTACCCTTCAGTTCGTCTCAAGCCTTGAACTCTTTGGCCCAGCCCCTGCAGATCTCGACGCCCTCGAGGGCGGTCTTGGCGTAGGCGTCGACGCCGGCCTCCCTGGCGAACTCCTCCGTCACGGTGGCCCCGCCGACGATGACCCTCACCCCGTCCCTGAGGCCCTCACGCCTCAGCCTCTCCACGACCAGGGGGAACTGCTCCAGGTTGGTGGTCAGCAGCGCGGAGAGGCCCAGGATGTCGGCGCGGCTCTCCCTGACGGCCTCCACGATCCTGTCGGCCGGCACGTCCACCCCCAGGTCGACGACCCTGAAGCCGGCCGTCGTCAGCAGCGTCACGAGGACGTTCTTCCCGATGTCGTGGATGTCCCCCTCCACGGTGGCGATGACCGCCGTCCCCAGCCCGCCGCCGGCCTCCCCCCTCAGGTGGGGCTCCAGGACCTCGATGACCTCCTTCATCACCTCGCCGGCGATGACGAGCTCCGTGACGAAGTAGTCGCCGGCCTCGTACCTGTCGCCGACGACCCCCATCGCCTCGGACATGACGTCTATGACCCTCTCCGCGGCCACGCCCACCTCCAGCGCCCGCTGGGCCGCCTCCTTCGCGGCCTCCACGTCGAAGCCCACGATGGCATCCCTCAGCTCGCCGAAGAGCCTCTCCCGATCCTTCATCGACATCTCGTCCACCTCATCTGGATTCGTTGAACTCCCTCACGATCTCGCTCACGAGCCGTATCCGCTCGATGTCGGCGTTGGCGGGCAGCAGGTCCGACACCCCCAGGATTAGCCTGGGAGGGAACAGGTCCAGCATCCTCCGGACGTGGCCCTCCAAGTCCTCGAGGCTCATCCACGGGCAGAACATCACGGCCGGTATCCCGTCCCTCAGGAACATCCCATCCATCCCCGCCCTCATCTCCTCCGGGGTGACGTCCCCCTGGGGGAGGGGGGTGACGCACTCCAGCCCGTCGAGGCCAGTCTCCCCGACGAGGGGCAGGAGCTGCTTGACGAAGCCGTCCCAGTGGGACGTCGCGTACATCCCCTGCCCATGGATCTTGGGCATGGCCCGCCTGTAGAAGGGGATCACGTACCTCTTGAAGTAGGGCGGGGGGCACATGTCCTGATGCATGTTGTCGCCGAAGCTCAGCTCGACCGCGGCCTTCCCCCCGCAGGCCTCGATCTGCTTGTAGTGGTCCGCCTCCAGGAGCCGCAGGAGCTCCGCCATCTCCTCCGGGTGCCTCCAGAGCATCGTCACCGTCCGCTGGAAGCCCATGGTGCCGACCATGAGCCACAGGAGGGGGGAGCGCTGGAGCTGGACCCTGAGGGGGATGACGCCTCCGAACCGCTTCCTGCCCCACTCGAAGCGGAGCCGGTCCCATTGGTAGCTCCTCTCCTGCAGGATGTGCTTGTAGACCTCGATGTCCCGGAGGTCCTTCAGGTAGTACTCGGCGTTGTACAGGGACGTGCCGTGCTCCGTCAGCCTCTGGACCTGCTGGATCGTCCCCTTCGGCGTCCGGTACTCCGTGATGAGGAAGTCGTGGGGCTCGGTCTCGTAGAAGAGGCCATGGGTACGCTTCACCCATACCTCGACGTCGTCCCCCTCCCTGGCCTGCAGGGCGAGGTACCCGGCGAACTCCGAGGCCGGCCCCCCGAGCCCCCACACCTCCCGGGGCGTGACGCCGAGGTCGCGGTATATCTCGTCGAGGTACATCCCCTGATACCTCTCCGGGAGGGTCCCCGCCGACAGGTTGACGTCGTGCCAGTGCTTTATCCTCGGCTGGAAGACGACGGCCGCGCCCTCCCTTCCCTCGTAGACCGCCATCATGTCGTCGTACGTACCCGCCACGTCCAACTCCCCCGATTTACTGATCGAAAAACCCCTACGCATTTAAGATTTTAACTCACTAATCCTCCGCGAGGGCCCGAGATCGGAGCGAATCATCGGGGCCATGGGGCGAGGGATTTGTGGAGGTTCGAGAGGGAGCAGAAGGCCTTCGAGGTCGGAGGCGTGAGGATCGGGGGCGACCCGGGGACGCGGCCCACGGTGCTCGTGGGGAGCATCTTCTACCGGGGCCACGGAATCGTGACGGACGAGCTCAGGGGAGAGTTCGACCGCCGCGAGGCCGAGGCGCTGATCAAAACCCAGGAGGAGTTCTCCGACAGGACGGGGAATCCCTGCATGCTGGACGTCGTGGGCGCATCCTCCGAGGCGCTGGTGAAGGCCCTGGACTTCGCCGCGGGGGCCTCGAGCTGCCCGCTGCTCATGGACGGGGTATCGCCGCCGATCCGGGTCGATGCGCTGGGCTACGTCGAGGAGGCGGGCCTATCGGGGAGGGTCGTCTACAACTGCATAACGCCCGAGTACAAGCCCCCCGAGCTGGAGGCCCTGGCGCGGAGCAGCGTGGACTGCGCCGTCCTCCTCGCCTACAACACCCGGGACTTCACGACCAGGGGAAGGCTCGAGGCCATCAGGGGGCTGATCCCCCCGATTCTGGAGGCGGGCGTCGGGAAGATCCTGGTGGACACATGCGTCCTCGACATCCCCTCCCTGGGCTCGGCGTGCAGGGCCATCCTCGAGGCGAAGAGCGAGCTCGGGTATCCGGCCGGATGCGGCGCCCACAACGCCATCGGGACCTGGAGGGGCCTGAGGACGAAGATGGGGAGGCAGGCGAGGAGCCCCGGCATGGCCGTCGCATGCGCCCTGCCCGTGGCCGCCGGGGGAGACTTCGTGCTCTACGGGCCCATCGATGAGGCGCCCAGCATCTTCCCGGCCGTTGCCCTGGCGGACGCCGCCTACTCGCAGCTCGCCCTCGAGGAGGGGAGGAGGCCCGACAGGTCCCACCCGAGGTTCAGGATACCATAGAGGGGGGGAGAGGCCCCGAGGGGCGGCTGGGTCGCCCGCGCGAGGAACTTCAGACCCCTCTAAGCTGATTCCGATATGAGGTATCCGCGCGAGCTAGTTGCCCTCCTCCGGGGGCCTGATGTCCTTGAAGAGGAGGTACATGAGGCCGGCCGAGGCAAGCTGAAAGGAGGAGGCGACGAAGAAGGGCA
>Ga0111229_159_pt1 | contig 9998 bp, 8 predicted proteins | sample DeeMarSWOR152_54_FD_80383 | JGI IMG/M metagenome (GOLD analysis project Ga0111229, IMG submission 80383) | Crenarchaeota group-15 archaeon DG-45 | reverse complement strand
CCGGGCGCACCCCTCATCTTCGCATCGTCGGTGGCCACGTACGGGGTCACCGCCTCCGAGGAGCCGCCCCTTCGGGAGGACCACCCGCTGAGGGCCCACGACAACTACTCCGAGAGCAAGATCGAGGCCGAGGCCCTCATCAGGGCGTCGGGGGTTCCCAGCGCCATCCTCCGCATCTCCGCGATCGCCGTCGCCGACATCGTGGAGCTGCCGGAGACCATCCCCTACCGGGAGGACCAGCGGGTCGAGTTCATCTACGTGGGGGACGCGGCGAGGGCTCTCCTCTCCGCCTTCGAGAGCCCCGAGGCCCGAGGCCGGGCATACAACATCGCCGGCGGCGGCTCCTGGCAGGTGACCGGGGGCGAGTACATTCGGCGGTTCTATGAGGCCCTCGGCGTCGAGGTCGAGCCCTGCTTCTCCGAGGCCTACACGGCCCTCGACTGGTACGATACCGCCCCGAGCCGCCTCCTCGGCTACCAGAGGTCAACCTTAAATGGGCTGGAGGCGAGGTTAAGGGCGGTGGGAGAGCGCCTGGGCCTGAGGTGAGGTGTGCAGAGGGATGGGGGAGAGCCTTGCCTTCACGAAGGACGTGCTCCTGAGGACGCTGGAGCTGCTGACGGCGGTCCCGGCCGGGTCGGTCCAGGAGGAGGAGATGAGGGAGATCCGGACCCGCGTCCAGATGGCTCAGAACGCCATCATCCAGAACGAGCGGAAGATCTGGCTGCGGACGAAGGAGGGGAAAGAGATGATCGGCGAGTTCGGCGTCGCCTCCACGAAGCTCCTCGGCGCCGTGGAGCGCCTCCAGAGGCAGAGGGCCCCCGACGCTGCCCTCCTCAAGGACCTCAAGGCGGCCCTCGGAGAGGTGGAGTTCCACGCCAAGCGGGTGAACGAGGAGAGCCGCAGGCGGAGCATGGCCGTCACCTAGGGACCGGCCTCCCGCAGCCTCTCATCGACGTCGTCGAGGGCCTCGATGGCGTGGACGCCGAGAACGGCCATCAGCCTGCCGACGGCCCTCCTGAGGCGCCTCCTTACTTTTACGCCCCTCAGCTCCAGGAGCCTGGACAGCCGCCTGTTCAGCCTGCGTCCCTCGTCGTCGAAGTCGGTGAGGATGACGACGGCGCCGCCCAGCCTGAAGAGCCCCTCCACGAGGTCGCCGTCCGAGACGCCCACCCTCGAGCAGGCCTCGATCCGGCCGTGGAATCCCAATCTGAGCAGCGCCTCGGTGTCCCTCGCCCCCTCCACCACGACGGTGTCCCCGGCCCTCTCCGCCTCCTCGAGCACGGAGCCCAGATCCAGGAGGGCCTGACGCCTCTCCTCAGCGAATCGCATATCTCCCTCACCCGGAGGCGAGGATCAGCGTCAGGTCGTTCACGTTGGTCCCCGTCGGCCCCGTCAGGATCGCGTCCCCCAGGGCGCTGAAGAAGCCGAAGGAGTCGTTCTCCCTCAGGAACTCCAGGGGATCGAGGTTCCGCTCCCTGGCCCGCCTCATGGTCCAGCCGTCGGAGATGGCGCCAGCGGCCTCCGTCGGGCCGTCGATGCCGTCCGTGGCCAGGGCCGCTATGACCGCGTCCATCCCCTCGATCCTCGATGCGGCGCTGAGGGCGACCTCCTGGTTTCTCCCCCCCTTCCCCGGGCCCCTCACCGTGACCGTGGTCTCGCCGCCGACGATGACCGCGGCCGGCGGCTTGACCGGGAGGCCTGACGCGACGATGTCCCTGGCGATGCCCGCGTACACGGTGCCCACGTGCCTGGCCTCACCCTCGATCCTCGTGGAGAGGAGCAGGGGGCTGTAGCCGAGGGCTGCCCCCCTCACGGCCGCCGCCCTCGCGGCCGTCAGGTTGCTGCCGACGACCACGTTGAAGGCCCTCTTGAAGGCCTCATCCCCTGGTTTCGGCGTCTCCGCCACCCGGCCGGCCGCGCCGTCCAGGAGCCTCCGCCGGATGGATTCCGTCGTTCTGTCCCACAGGCCGTACGTCCTGAGCACGTCGATGGCGTCCTGGAAGGTGGAGGCGTCGGGCGCCGTTGGTCCCGAGGCGATGGTGTCCAGGGGGTCCCCGACGACGTCCGAGAGGATGAGGCTGACGACGGTGGCGGGGTACGCCCTCCTCGCGAGCTGTCCTCCCTTGAAGGCTGAGAGGTGCTTCCTGACGGCGTTCAGCTCGTTTATCGTCGCCCCGCTCCTCAGGAGCATCTCCGTCAGCTCCTGCACCTCCTCGAGGCCGATGCCCTCGGCGGGGTAGGGCATGAGGGCCGAGCCGCCCCCCGAGATGAGGACGACGACCAGGTCCCCCTCCCCAGCCCCGTCGACCAGGGAGAGCATCCTCTCCACGCCGCGGACGCCCCCCTCGTCCGGGATGGGGTGGGAGGCGCCGTTGAGCTCGACACTCCTGAGGCCGTGGCCCCCCTCGGTCCCCCTGAGGACGTTGACGACGCCGTCGGCGATGCGGTCCCCCAGCAGGCTCTCGACGGCCTCAGCCATGGCGCCCCCGGCCTTCCCCCCGCCGACGACGAGGATTCTGGAGAAACCGTCCAGGGTTAGGTCTCCTCCGCTGAAACGCAATCGTCCTCCCCTCAGCTGGAGCCCGTTCATGACCGCCCTCCCCGGGTCGACGGCGTCCACCGCCGCGCTCAGGATGTCCAGCGCGTCCCGCCTTAGACGCAGGAGGGCCTCGGATCGGGCGTTGCCCAGCAGCTGCCGCTCGTTCCTGATCAACATGGGTTGCTCATCCTTCCTGAGGCTTGAAGATAGGTTGGGGGAGGTGTTGAAAAATGTAGCTGTGGCGCTGGGGGGCCCCTACTCCCTGACGATGTAGCGGCTGGCCGGCGGCGGCTCGGGCGTCAGCCCCTTCCGCTCCCTCACCCGCTTCACTACGTCCTCGAGCATGCTGTCGGGGACCGGCGCCCAGTGGTCGAAGGTGCTCTGCCAGAAGGCGCTGCCCGACGTCGCGGCCCTCATCTCCTGGGAGAGCCCCAGGGTCTCGGAGACGGGGAGGTAGCCGGTGATGGTGACCACGGGCCCCCTCTGCTCCACCTCGTGGATGCTCCCCCTCTTCCTGCTGATGAGGCCGGTGACGCTCCCCAGCTCATCCGGGGGGATGCGCACCTGGATCTTGTAGATGGGCTCGAGGAGCGTCGGCCCCGCCGACAGGATGGCCGCGTACAGGGCCCCCCTGGTGGCCGGCATCATCTGAGCGGGGCCCCTGTGGACGGCGTCCTCGTGGAGCTGGGCGTCCGTCAGGTTGATCTGGACCCCCCGCACGGCCTCGCCGGCGTAGGGGCCGGACTCGAGGGCCCAGTGGAAGCCTCCGGCGATGTGGTCCCTCACCTCCCTGAGGTACTGGACGCCCGTGGTCGCGTCGACGAGGATGTTGGCGTTCTGGTCGACGGCCACCACCTCCCTGGCGTCCCTCGAGGACCACCCCGCCTTCTCGACGAGGACCTGTAGCCGCATCCGCCGGGAGAGGGCCTCGCTCAGATCGCCCTCCCTGATGAGGTCGATGATGGACCTGTCCAGGGGCTTTATGGTGAACCAGAGGCGGTTGTGCTTGTTCGGGCTCTTCCCCATGAAGGGCCCCGCCTCTTCCCTGATGGTCTCCCGGTAGACGACCGTCGGCTCGGTGGCGACGACGTCCACCTTGTGCTCCCTCCACAGGTCCTTGATGGCGATCTCCAGGTGGAGCTCCCCCATCCCCGAGAGGAGGTACTCGCCGGTCTCCTGGTTGATGGTGGCGATGAGGTTGGGGTCCTGGATGGAGAGCTTCGTCATCGCGTCGATGAGCCTGGGGAGGTCGACGGGGCGCTTCGGCTCCACCGCCACCGTGAGGACGGGCTCCGAGATGTACCTGATCTGCTCGAAGCCGACGGCGCCGTCCCTGTGCTCGTAGTCGACGATGGTCTCCCCGGCCCTCCCCTGCTCGATGCCCAGGAGGGCGACGATGTTCCCGGAGGGGATGGACTCCACCACCTCCCTGTACTGGCCCATGTAGATGCTGACCTGCTGGATCTTGTACTCCCTGTTCGCCATCAGCAGGTAGATGTCGCTCCCCCTCCCGATGGTGCCGGAGAAGATCCGGCCGGTGCTGATGATCCCCGCCTGGGGGTCGATGATGACGTTGGTGATGCAGATGACCAGCGGCCCATCCTCCTCGAGCTTCATCATCGCCCGCCCGATGTCGCTCTCCACGTCGCCCCGCCAGATGGCCGGTATCCGGAAGGGCTGGGCCTCCAGGGGGTTCGGGATGTGCTCCACCGCCATCTCGAGGATGGCCTCGTGGAGGGGGAGCATCTCCTGCAGCCTCTCCAGCTTCCCCTCCCTGTAGTAGTCGACGATGTCGCTGAACTTCAGCCCCTTCCTCTGGAGCATGGGGAGGGTGAAGCCCCACCGGTCCAGGGCGGAGCCGAAGGCGACGGTGCCGTCGGCGGCGTTGATGGTCCACCTGTTCCTTATCTCGTCGCCGCCGTAGGTCTGGACGATGGTGTTGAACTGGCTGATGATCCTGAGGAGCTTCCTCTGGACGGCCTCCGCGTCCATCTTCAGCTCGGTTATGAGCCGGTCGAACTTGTTGATGTAGAGGACGGGCTTCACCCGCTCCTCCAGGGCCACCCTGAGGCGGACCTCCGTCATGATCTGGAACTCCTCCACGGCGTCCACGAGGAGGATGCACCCGTCCAGGGCCCGGAGCGCCCGCGTCACCTTCCCCGAGAAGTCGACGTGACCCGGGGTGTCGATGAGGTTGATGACGTATTGCTCGCCGGCCTCCTCGTAGAGGAGGCTGATGTTCGCCGTCTTGATGGTGATCCCCCGCCTCTGCTCCTCCTCCAGGTAGTCGAGGGCCCGGGTCTCACCCGCGCGGCTGGGGGCCATGAGGCCAGCCATGGCGAGGAGGCTGTCGCTCATGGTCGTCTTCCCGTGGTCGATGTGGGCGATGATCCCGATGTTCCTGATGTGCTCCTTGTCGTGCATCAGCTTCAGGATCTCGCTCGTCTGCTTGAACCTGGGCATGGCTCGGTCGACCCTTTAATCCCGATTATCCTATAGACACAAAGAAGGAGTCATTTAAATCTATTTATGGAGAATTCTGGTAACTTAAAGGGGTTTTAGGATCATGGGTTTTGTTGCGATAACCTCTGGGGTTCATGGGTTTGGCGACCTTTAACGTCAGTTGTTCTAAACATACCCTCCGTCTCGGAGCTGAGGCTCGGTTGGAAGCTGGAGACGGCCAATAGAACCTCGATCAAACGCTGATTCGAATCTAAATTTAACAGTTTATGAGGCTAACCCTTTAAACAGGAGCATGGGAAGGCTGTGATTCTCCGCTTTGAATTTGAAAAAATAGATTGTGAAAGGTCGATATCATCGTTGATGCGAAGTGCCGTGAACCAAGGCCCTGAAGCCGTCGTACTGTCTGATGAACTCGAGCCCCTTCTCCGTCGTCTTGTAGATGATGGATCCCTTGTGGACCTCAATCAGCCCATTATCGATCAGATTGGAGAGATATTTCGTAGCAAGATGAAAGTTGAGATTGGCTCCATAGACAATTTTAGTCTTCCTTGCGCCGCTCTGGGCGACATGTAGGATGTCGTATATTATATCCAGGTTATTTCGTTTCAATCTGGATGCCTCTCAATCCCACGAAAGGGAATCCAGATGGAAGATAGTGGGTACTAATAAACCTAGCGCGCACATAAGAGAACGGCATCGGCCTCGATGATCGCATCGTTCGTAGACGAAGATGTCATTCCGCGTTGGCGTGCTTCTTCCTCATGTCGACCTCGGTCTTCGCCAGCTTGTGCATGAGGTCGGCGATGACGCAGTCGAAGAAGACCATGGCCGAGAGCTCGAACATGGTGCCGAGGGGGGCCGGGTCGTGCTCGCCGGATATCTGCCGCCTCTCGTAGTCGAAGTCGGTGTCGATCTTGCTCCTGCCCTTCACCACCACGACCTTGTCCGCGTACTTCGCCAGGGCCGAGTCCTGGTGGGAGGTCACCGCTATCACCTTGGATCCGATCTCCTTAGCCACCTCCGCCTGAGCGACGACCGTCCTCGTGACGCCGGATCCGGATATGGCGATGACGAGGTCGCTGGGGGTCAGGGCGGGGGTTATCGTCTCGCCGCTGACGTAGATGTTGAAGTCGAGGTGCATGAGCCTGAGGGCGAAGGCCCTCCCCACGAAGCCGCTCCGGCCTGAGCCGATGATCAGGATCTTGTTCTCCCCTGTCTCCATGATCGTGTCGATCATGTCCTCGATCTCCCGGTCGTCGATGGACTGGATGACGCTGTTGATGCCGGAGAGGACCCAGCTCGACGCCTCCTTCACGAAGCTCATGGCCCCTCGGGTAAGAGGGGCCTCCACTGTTATTTCTAGTTTCCTAAGCCCGGAGCCCCATACGGAGTTTAAATATTAGTATATACATTCCACCAGAAACTTTTATAAAGCCCCCGGAGTAATTCACAGATCGAATTTTTTCTCTTGAAAAACGCGGCGGTAGATCCTTCCAGGCCCTCGTTAAGAATCCTCGATGGAGCCGGCGCTGCCCTTATTCATCGCCCTCGGGGGCGCTGCAGATCTCGTTCTCCCCCTTGAGCATGTTGACTATGGCGATCTCGGCGATGGCCGAGCTGTGCTCCGCGATGATCCTGAGGTCCCACGCTATCGCGCCGACGATGGTCACCGCGTCTAGGTCAGCCCCGCCCTGGAACTTCTTCAGCAGGTTCCTCTCCTCCTCCTCGATGGTCTCGTGGAGGTCCACGGCGTCGCTGGCGATCTTAACGTTCCCATCGAAGATGCTCTTGACGGCCTTGTCGAACATGGTGAAGGTGATCTGCCCCATCTGAGTCAGCCTATCTATGAGCTCGCTGTCCCCGTCCTTCCTGAATCCCTGGAGCTCTATGATGTTGGATGCGACGTCGTGGACCCGGTCCCCGATCATCTCGAGGAACCGGGCGATGAGGCTGCTCTGGACGATGTCCATGGGGTCGCTGATGCCTATCCCCTCGGAGACGAGCCTGGACTGCTGGGCCGAGGCGAGGAGGCGGGCCAGCAGCCAGTAGATGGTGTCCGCCTCGTACTCCCGGGTGATGGCGTCCTTGGCGAGCTCCATGTCGCCGTCCAACAGCCCGTCCAGGGTCTCCTTGAACATCATGGAGGTGATGACGTAGAGCCTGCGGACCACCGTCGAGAGGGGGAAGTTCTTCGGATCTATGGAGCACTGGAGGAGGAGGTGGCGGTCGCCCTCCTCGATGATGCCGATGCCCAGGAGCCTCTGGGTCACCCATCGGATGCTCTCGATCTGCTCTCGCATGAGCCTCCTCTTGGACTCCACCCTGATGATGTTCCTCCCCAGAACGTAGTTCCCCACGATGACCCTCTCCAGGACCTTCGTGTTATCGCACAGGTCGACGTCGACGACGTAGACGCTGCTGTCCTCGGAGGAGCCGGGCTCCGTGGTCAGCCGGAGGGCTCCGTCGCTCTCCTCCGAGATGAAGATCAGGTCCCCCTTCTGGATTCGCCTCTTCTTCGCCCACCTCATGGGGAGGGAGACGGACAGCGTCGAGTATCCGACCTTCTGTACCTTGCGGGGCTCCATCGATCACACCATTACTATAATTACTAGTATTGCCTAATCTCCTATTGGTAATTATTTAAAGGTTATGGGCGTCAGAGCAGGCTGAAGGAGGGGAGCACCGGCCCGAACCCCGGCGTGAAGAACCTGATGTAGACGGACGCCGCCAGGGCCGCGGTCGAGGCGGCGAGGACGACGCCGTCCATCCAGCCCATCCTCAGCTCGTAGAGGCTCGTCCTCCTCCTGGACGCCCCGAAGGCCCTCGACTCCATCGCCTCGGCCAGCTCCAGGCTGCGCCTTATGGAGTTGATGATGAGCGGCAGCAGGATGGGGATGTACTTCCTGATCCGGGAGAGGAAGCTCCCCTTGTCCAGCTCCAGGCCCCTTGACCTCTGGGCGTCCATGATGGACTGGGCCTCGTCGGCGATGACGGGGACGAACCGGATGGCCGTGATGAAGGCGAAGTTGAACTCGTAGGGCACCCGGGCCTTGTCGAGGGCGAGGCTGAGCTCGTCCGGCGACGTGGTGAGGAAGAAGATGGAGAAGGAGGTGATGAGGGCGATGAACCGGATGGTCAGGGTGAGGGCGAACTCGACCATCTCCGAGGTCAGCTGGCGCCCCCGGAAGAAGTAGAAGGAGATGATGTTCGTCGCGAATATGACGACCGCGAAGAAGAGGCCGCCCCTCAGCGTCTTGGCCCACTCCCTCCCGATCCTGCCCGCGAGGACGATGGGCACCTGCGCGAGGAGGATCACCAGCAGGGGGATCAGGTCCATGAACAGGACGGCCGTCACGAAGATGACCATCGTCATGAAGAACTTCACCCGGGGATCGAGCCTGTGCACCGGCGAGGAGCCCTGGCTGAACCTGAGGCCCTCGAGGATGCTCATGGCGCCGCCCCCCCGAGCCACCTCGATAGGATCTCGGCGGACTCGTCCATGTCCATGATGCCCGGCGGGAGCCCGAGCCTGGAGAGGCCGTGGAAGACCTTCGCGATCTCCGGGGGGGAGACCGACGCCCGCTTCAGGGCGTCCATGTCCGTCATGATCCGCTCCGCCGGCCCGTCGGCGATGATCTCGCCCCCGGCCATGAGGACGACCCTGGGCCTGCACTCGGCCACAAACTCGACGTCGTGGGTGACGATGATCGTCGTCTTACCCTGGGCCCTCAGCTGCATCAGGAAGTGCCGGAGCCGCTCCTTCTGGGCGTAGTCCTGGCCGATGGTGGGCTCGTCGAGGACGACGACCTCGGGGTCCCAGGCGAGGACGGAGGCCAGGGCCACCCGCTTCCGCTCGCCGCCGCTGAGGATGAAGGGGCTCGACCGCCTGTACCGCTCGATGTCGAGGAGGTTCAGCGCCCAGTCGACCCGCTTCTCGATGACGTCGCCCCCGAAGCCGAAGTTCCGCAGGGCGAAGCTTATCTCCTCCTCGACGTTCTCCGAGAAGAGCTGGTCGTCGGGGTTCTGGAAGACCAGGCCCACCTTACGGGCCATGGTGGCGACGCTGACCCCTGAGACATCGACGCCGCCCACGACGACCCGCCCGCTCTGGGGCCTGAGGAGGCCGTTGAAGTGCTTGACCAGGGTCGTCTTCCCCGCCCCGTTCTCCCCCATGACGGCGACGAACTCCCCTCGATGGATGGTCAGCGAGACATCCCTGAGGGCCTGGACCCCGCTGGGGTACGCGTACGAGACGCCGTCCACCTCCAGGATGGGGCTGTTCCCTCCCTCCTCCGCATTCACCTCCGGAGCCGGGGTCGATCTCATGTCCGGGGGGTTCATCCCCGCCTGCGGGAGGCGTCTCTCCATCTCTTCGATGAAGGCATCCGCGCTGAGGGCCGGTCTCTCCATCGCCACGCCCCTGCGCGAGAGCCGCCCGCTCAGCTCGACGATCCTCGGGATGCCGACGCCGGACAGCCTCGTGCTCTCGGCGGTGAAGACCTCCGTGGGCGTGCCGTCGTTTAAGACCTCAGCGTCGGCGAAGACGATGACCCTGTCCACGTATCGGACGGCCAGGTCCACCCTGTGCTCGATGAGGATGACCGTCATCCGGTACTCCCTGTTCAGGGTGTCCAGGACGTCGAAGATCCTCTCGGCGCCGACGGGGTCGAGGAAGGACGTGGGCTCGTCCAGCACGACGATCCTCGGCCTCATGGCGAGGATGGAGGCGATGGCCAGCCGCTGCTTCTGGCCGCCCGAGAGCTCGTGGGTCGCCCTGCTCCGCAGTCCGCTGATCCCCGTCACGTCCATCGCCCAGTCCACGGCCTCCACCATCCGGTCCTTGTCGACGCCGAGGTTCTCGAGGCCGAAGGCGACGTCCTTCTCCACGGTGAGGGCGAAGATCTGGTTGTCGGGGTTCTGGAAGATGAGGCCGACGTGCTGGGCCAGCTCCGTCGGCGGGTGGTCCCGGGTCGAAAGCCCCGCCACCTCCACCTCT
>Ga0111229_157_pt1 | contig 10042 bp, 10 predicted proteins | sample DeeMarSWOR152_54_FD_80383 | JGI IMG/M metagenome (GOLD analysis project Ga0111229, IMG submission 80383) | Crenarchaeota group-15 archaeon DG-45 | reverse complement strand
GGGAACATCACACCCAGATCCGGATTAACACGTTTCAGACCGTGAGAACGCGTCTATGTCTTACATCAACAGGAGGACGAGGAGCACGGAGGCTATTCCCGTGGTGTAGATGCCGTCGAAGGTCCCGGCCCCGCCGATGCTGACGACGGGCGCCCCCAGCTTGGGCAGGTGCCTGATGTTGAGGAGGTCGGCGCCGACGAGGGCCCCCAGCGTTCCCCCCGCGTACGCGATGAGGGTTGGGCTGGAGATCCCGCCGACCCGGTATACGAGGAGGGTCGCGAGGACCGTGATAGCCGGGGGCACGAGGGCGGGCGTGGCGATGCCGAGGCCCTTCACGATGCGTGAGGTCCGATTCACGGCGAGGGCGACGACGGCGAGGACGAGGAGGACCTTCCCGTATGCCGAGAGGGGGTCGGGGTCGCCGTGTGGGATGGCGTACGCCAGTATGTAGGCGGAGATGATGAGGGGCACGAGGGCGCCGCCGACGTTCAGGGTGACCAGCGTCGTTCGGGTCCCCATCTCCATCCTCGGCACGTGCCAGGCGACGCCGAAGAGGGGGACCTCCCGGTAGGTGAACATGGGCGCGCGGCTCTTCAGCTCGGCGACGGGGATGTTGACGAAGCTGCCGAATAGGCTGATGAGGAGGAGGCCGCCCACCATCTCAGGGGGCAGCATCAGGCCCCGGATCAGGAGGTCCCGGAGGAAGAGGAAGGCAAAGGGCAGGATGATCACGAGCCCGATGAGGAGGACCAGGAAGTAGAGAACGGAGAAGGGCCTGAAGACGAGCCTCCTTCGCCTGTACATGTCCTCCCCCTGCGAACCCTCGTTGGGAGATGCAGGAGCCGCTGATAACTCTTTCCTCAGATGCGGAAGAACCGCTCGGCGTTCCGCGTCGTCGTCCGCGCCACCTCATCCTCGGAGATCCCCTTGAGCTCCGCGAGCGCCCTGAGCGTACGCCGGAGATCGGCGGGCTCGGCCGGGGCACCGTGGTAGCTGACGGGCGAGTCGGTCTCCATGAGGATACGGTCCAGGGGCGCCGCGGATAGGGCGGCGCGGTGGTCTCGGCTGAACTCGGCGGCGGGCGTGGCGGATATGAGGTAGCCCGCGTCGAGGAGCTCCGTCAGCACGTCCTGAGGGCCGCTATACCAGTGGAAGACCACCCGCCCCGGGCCGTGGAGGCGGGCGAGATCCAGGGCGTCCCGCCAGGCGCCTCGCCCATGCACCAACGCGGGCTTCCCTTGCTCCGCCGCCATCTCGAGCTGTTGGACGTACAGCCCACGCTGCAGTTCGCGCATCTTCCCGCTCCTCCTCGCCTCCCTGCTCCAGTAGTCGAGGCCGATCTCGCCGACGGCGACGCAGTCCCCGAGGCGCGCCTCGATGAAACGCAATGTAGCGGCGACATCGTCCTCCGCCCATTCGGTCGGATGAATCCCGAGGGCCGGGAAAACGCTGCTAGGAAATGCCTCGGACCAGCGGAAGGTCTCCATGCAGGTACGGAGATTGGCGCCCACGGCAACTACGGCGTCTACCCCGGCTTCCTCCGCACGCCGGATGGTGCCCTCCATGTCCTCGAGGTCGCTGAGATGGGCGTGGGTGTCGATGAGCCTCCTCAAGCCCTCCACCTCCCCTCCTTCCTGACGACCCCGGGTATAAGTTTATTAGGGGGAGGCGCTCACGCCATCTCTCTTTGCCTTACGGCGCGGCAAGGTTCCGAGCGGGCGTGGTCAGGGCAGTTAAAGCTTGAACCGGTCTCGGTAGATGCTGTCGCGGTAACAGGCCTTCACGCACTTGCCGCAGACCTCCTCGTCGAGGCCGAGGTGCACGATGTAACGGCGGCACTGCTCCCTGTAATCGTCGAGCCTATCCTTGAAGCGGAGGAAGGGGCAGGCGTCGAGGCATGCGCGGCAGTCACCGCAGCCCCCTTCCGAGGGCGGGGTGCGCTCGAGGGGCAGCTCCGTGACGACGGAGGCGAGCCTTATGGCGCAGCTGTACGTGGGGTGCACTATCAGCTCGTTCCTCCCCCGCCAGCCGATGCCCGACTGCTCCGCCGCCACCCGGTGGGAGACGGCCATCCCATAGTATTCCTCAACGTGCCCGACCACGCTGGTGCCCTCGGTTGTGGCCGGGATCGCCATGCCCCCCGCGGCTTCTGCGAGCCCATCGACGGTGTCGTCGAGGGCCACGTTGAGGCGATGATATGCCTCGGCGTAGATGTTCCAGGACTCCCTGTCGTAGCCTTCGCCCCTCTTCAAGGCGATGGCCTCGATGGCGTGCTCGGGGTAGGCGTAGGCGATGCTGACGACGGAGCCGTCCTCCAGCAGCCTCCGCAGCTCATCGCCGCAGAAATCCCTCAGCTTCTCCCGCTGAACGGGCATGAGGGCTTGGAAGACCGACCGGAAATCAGCGACGCCCAGAGTCCCCTTCAGGCTATGCCTCTCCGCCGCGTCCTCGAATGCTCCTTGCAGCCGCCTGAGGTTGTCGAGACGATCCATCCCAGGAATCCGCATCCGTTTTAGAATCCATTAGTGCTCTAAAAAGATGTGGTCATACCCACGGCAAATTAGGTTGTTTACTAACACCCCTATCGTGTGAGTAGGGCTGTCAGCCGTCTTATATCGGGTCTTCTCTCGATGCCTCGTATCTCCCTTAGCGCGTCCTCGATCCTGCCCCCATCTAACACGAAGCTCGCGCACTCCCTGAACTTGTCGTCGAGCTCGGATTCCCTCAGGGGCTTCTCAGGGGTTCCCCGGGCCGTGTCGGCGAATCGGCTGATGACCCTTCCGTCGTGGAGCTCGACCTCGACGATGCTCCTCATCTTGTCGGCCCCCATGCTGGCCACCTCGGGGTCGTGGACGGTCCTCACCTTCGCCATCGCCGCCCTCATCTCGGGGCTGTTCACAGCCTCCGTCGTGTACTCGCGCAGGCCCGCCCTCCGCCTCGTCAGGATGCTCGCCATCCCGAACTGGAGGCTGAACTTGGCCTGGAGGCCGTCGGCGGGCCGGCTGTAGCGGAGGGGCTCAAGGATGTTGGCCCCCGCCCGCACCCTGATCTCCTTCACGTCTTCGGGCCCGAGGCCCTCCTCCGTCACGACCTCCAGAAGCGCGTCCATGGAGGGCTGGCCCAGGGAGCCGCATGGGTACATCTTGATGGACGCGCCGGGCTGGACGATCGAGTAGGGATTGCCCAGCTTGCCCGCGATCCTGTCGGGGTCCGCCCCGCCTCCGAGGATGCTCATGAAGCCCCACCGCCCATCGAGGGCGGCCCGGTCCGAGGTGAACCCCCTCCCCCCCAGCATCGCCGCGACGACGCCGTTGGAGGCGGCCATCCCCGCGTGGAGGGGCTTCGTCATGGTCCCGAAGTTCGCCCTGATCCCCGAGGCCAGGCTCGCCGTGATCCCCAGGGCGTACCTCATGCTCTCCTCGTCGAGGCCCAGGAGCACGCCCGATGCGGCGCACGCCCCGAAGGCGCCCATCGTCCCCGTGGTGTGGAACCCCCTCATGTAGTGGTCGGGCCTTATGGCCTCGGCGAGCTTGCACTCCACCTCGAAGCCCGCGACGAACGCCTCGAGGAGCTCCCTCCCCGAGCAGCCTGCCCCCTCCCCGACCGCCAGGGCCGCCGCCAGCACGGGCACCGTGGGATGGGTGAGCAGCCCGTAGATCCGGTCCGGCGAAGATGAGAGCTGGTTGTCGTCGTAGTCGTCGGCGTGGCCGCTCGTCCCGTTGACGAGGGCGGCGTCGGATGGGAACGCCTTGAGGTCGAGCCCGAGGATGGTGGATGGCCCCCCGCCCCCCTTCCCGCGGACGAGGTCGGCGAGCTTACGAGCGCACTCCGTCCTGGACCCGGCCAGCATCACGCCGATCCCGTCGACGATGTGCTTGATCGCCTTTCTCCTGACGTCCGCTGGGGGAGAAGCCTCTCCGAGGAGGAAATCAACGACATCATCGGTGATCGATGAACCCACCGCGACCCACCACGACCGGGCCTACCAGACCCTCTCCAGCAGCCTCAGGGCGTTGAGGCCGATGATCTTCGAGATCTCGGCGTCAGAGTAGCCGTGGCCGATCATCCAGCGCGCGATGTTGACGAACTCGTTGGGGTTCTCCAGGCCCCTGACGTATCCGGGGTCCTCGACGCCCTCGGGCAGCGGCCAACGGGCGCGCATCCTCCCCCCGGGCCGCTCGTAGTGGCCGAGAGGGCGTCGGAACCAGTGCTCGTAGAGGCCCTGGTGGTCGCCGTACAGGGTGTCCGGGCCGCAGCCGACGTGGTCGATCCCCATGAGGCCGATGCAGTGCTCGACGCACTCCATGTAGCTCTCGATGCTGCCCAGGGGGTTCTTCTCGGTGCTGAGCCCCCTCCCCGCGCCGCCCACCCCGAGCAGCCCCCCCTTCTCGGCCATCGCCTGGAGGACCTCGTCGCCGTGGACGTGGCCCCGGGCGATGGAGGCGGGGCCGCTGTGGCTGTTGTAGACGGGCTTGCCGCTCGCCTCGACGGCCTCGATGGCGGTCTCGTCGTTGGCGTGGCCGACGTCGACGAGCATCCCCAGCTTATTCATGCGCTTGACGACGTCGTAGCCGAAGTCCGTGAGGCCGGCGGACGGGTCCGTCTCCCCCATGCCGCCTCCGAGCATGTTGGACTCGCTGTAGCAGACGCCCATGCTCCGGACGCCCAGGCCGTACAGGACGTCGACCCTGTCAATCTCGTTCTCGATGGGTGTCGCCGACTCGAGGCAGAGGACGAGGGCGACCTTACCGCTCTCGTGGGCATCCCTGATGTCCCTGACCCGGAGGCAGGGGACGACCATCTCCTGGTGATGGATGTCGCTGAGGCGGATGCCGATGTCGTGGACGACGTCGGTCCACTTCCACCCCATGTAGCTCGTTATGTACGCGGTGCCGTCCATGAGGTTGTCGAAGACGCAGTCGAGGCCGCTCGCGCTCAGGGCCTCGTAGGCGAGGAAGTCCCGGCCCAGATGCTGGAACTCCATGGCCTGGCTCATGTCCTCGGGCCAGAGAACCGGGTGCTCGTGGAGGTCGATCAGGATGCTCTTCTCCACGATCCCCTCGAAGCGCTCCTCCTCCGCCTTCGAAAGGGGCACGATGTATGGGGGAACCCTGCCGACAGCCTTGGACAGCCGGTACTCCCGATAGTCGAAGCCCGGTTCCAGGTACTGGAAGGCCCTGTAGCCGCCGTAGGCCTTATTCCTTCCCATCGCGATCAGATCAAGCTCATCTTGGACGTATAAAAAGGGAATTCTGAGGAGCTAATACTGGAAACATTTAGACCGCGTCACGGTGAACGATGCTGTACAGGCCATACTAAGAAAAGGTAAATATGGAAAAGGGCAATTTCCCATCTCTTTCGAGCTCTCCATGTTTACTTGAAATAATTTAAGGCTATTAACCCGCTCAATTCCTAATAAAATATACACCCATAAGTTTAAGTCATTTTCTTCATTCAAGTGGTACATATAAAGGCGTAGAACCTTATCAGGTTGAAGGTCGAGCGTTTTAGGGAGAGGATGAGGCCGTCCCGCCTTGATGCGACGAACCCGAGGGCGCCGGCCTGCCTTCTCAATGGTAGCTATTGACAAGGGGGCCCGGCCCGGTGCATTTTCATGCAATTTCAGGGGGAGCCACCGGGGGATCTCCGGCCTCGAGGGGCGCCCGGACGATGCGGCTGAGGCTCCTCAGGGCTGACCGGTAGCCCTCCCGGGTCTTGGTGCTGAGGCGCCGCCCCGAGAGGCACCTCTGGAGGAGCGTCCGGTTCCTATACAACATATCCACCGGCATTCCGGTGGTCGCCGGCGACTTGAAAGGCGAACCTTGATATTCTTAGGTTGAATATTTCCCTCTAAAACAATGTCCGATGTTGCTCGATGCTCGGGAGAGTTCACCCTCGTGGCAACGGGAGACTCCCTGATATTTCAAAGGCTATCCATCTTCAAAGATGAAGCGTTTCTGAAAGTCCGCGAGATCATCCGGAGGGGCGACGCGGCCTACGCCAACTTCGAGACCCTGATGCGCGACGAAAAGGGCTTCCCCCGATATAAGAGGGACCCGACGGCCTGGATGACGAGCCCCCGCTTCGTCCTGGATGAGCTCAGGTGGATGGGCTTCAGCCTCTTCTCCCTGGCGAACAACCACTCCATGGACTACAGCGAGGAGGGGCTGCTGGAGAACCTGAGGATATTCGAGGGCGCGGGGGTGACCCACGCGGGGACCGGGAGGAACCTGTCGGAGGCCCGAGCGCCCGCCTACCTGGACACCGAGAAGGCGAGGGTGGCCCTCGTATCGGTCAACACCGGCGGCGAGGACGGATGCGCCGGCGATGCTTGGGGCCGGGTCCCCGGCAGGCCCGGGGTGAACCCACTGCGATACACGACTACCGTATGCCTCGAGAAACCCGACTTCGAGACGCTGGCGAGCATATCCCGAAAGCTTGACCTGCCGGAGCCCGGGGAGGGCGGGCTCAACTTCCTCGAGTCCGTGTTTGAGGTCGGCGAGAGGGCCGATATCCACACGGCCCCGTATGGGCCCGACCTGGAGGGAAACCTGCGCTCCATCTCCGAGGCGAGGGAGAACGCCGACCTCGTCTTCGTCGCGGTGCACAACCACGTGAAGCGCAGGCCCGGGGTGATGTACTTCGACGACACCCTCGAGCACATCGCGGGGTTCGTGGAGGCCTTCTCCAGGGCGGCCGTGGACGCCGGGGCCGACGCCGTCTTGGGCACCGGGACCCACTGCCTGAACGGGATAGAGATCTACAGGGGTCGCCCCATCTTCTACGGCTTGGGGAATTTCATATACCAGTCCTACCGGAGCAATCCGAGGCCCTATGACTGGTACGAGGCCCGAGGCCTCCACGAGGAGACCCATCCGGACGAGAGCGGGGCCATCAGCCTCTACCCGAGCTTGACCGGCGCGGCTGAGGAGAGGCGGATCCGCCGGTTGACCACAAGCGTAGTGGCCGAGATCGTGTACGACAACGGGAGGCTGCGGCAGGTCGTGCTGTATCCCATCGAGACGCCGAGGCATGAGCATAGGGGAGGGAGGCCCATCCTGGCCTCGGGCCCGAAGGCCGACGAGATACTCGGGCGCCTGTCCGGGCTCTCAGCGGAGTATGGGACGACGATCGATGTGGATCGGGGAATCGGAAGAATCGTGATGTGATTTCCCCGACGCTATTCTGCCCGCCAAGGGAGGATATCTAATCTCCCGAGGCACATCGCGCGGGCATAATATGCCCCACATGGCGCTTGGAAGAGGGGCGTGAGGCCATAGCGTCTCCAGCCTTTTATTGAATGAGACGCCCCTGTCTATCTCCAATGCTCCAGCTCGTCCTCGAGCCGCGACTTCTCCCAGCGCTTCTTGTTGACGTACCAGATGAGCCACGTGATGGTGAAGTTCGGGAGGACGTCGAGCCCTGGGATCAGCTCGATGAGGGATACGAATCCCAGCCAGCGGAAGAAGATGCCGCAGAAGATGACGCCGGCGAGGTCCAGGATGTCGCCGTAGATGGGGGTCATGAGCACCGGGATGAGGTAGTCGATGAAGTCCAAGCCCAGGCAGGCGACGAGGGTCACGAGCTCATCCCAGGCGAGGTCCACGAGCCAGGGCTTCGACAGGGTCCTGAGGGACAAGGCGCCACCTACTAACATCAACTGAACGATGATATAAAAACGAAGGGTCAACCAGACGCTAGGGGGGGATGGAGATGATGAACTGCCCGGATTCGCTAGGGGCGATGATGAAGGACCCCCTCCCCGACGCGGCGATCTCCCTCAGCGTCTCCAGGTACAGATAAAGGCTCGTCAGCTGACCCTCGTCTAGGTCCGGCCTCAGGGCGGCTATCGCGTCGATGGCCTCCCTCGTGGCGTTGGCGATGATGACCTTGGACTTGGCGGCCCCCTGAGCCTGTATGATCTGCGACTGCGCCGTCGCGTTGGCGATGACCAGTATCCGCGTCTTGTTGAACTCGGCGGCTATGGCGAGCTGCTCGGCGGCGAGCTTGCTCTCGACGGCCTCGACGAACTTGTCGGGCAGCGCGATCCGCCTCAGGTTAACGGCGTCGATGATGATGGCCTCGGCGAGGGACGGCTCCTCCCCGAAGGCCTCGTCGAGGGCCTGCTTCACCCTGGTGCTGATGACGCCCCGCATCTCTATGGTCTCGATGGCCGTGAAGTCCACCACGAGGTTCCTCACGGTCTCCCGGATGATGGGTATGATGGCCCGCTCCTTCCAGTCCAGGCCGGGGAACCGCCGGAAGAGCTCGATCACCCCTGAGGCGAGGACCCTCCACCTGACCGTGATGTCCACGATGACCCTCAGCCCATCCATGGTGAGGGCCTCAACCGCGGGGAAGTCCCCGGCGGCCGCGCCCTCGCTCCACATGTTCACGCTGTCTGTGGCGACATAGACCTTGTACACGCTGGCCCAGGGGGCCTTGAAGAAGTACCTGGCGTTGGATCCGTCTCCCACGGCCGACATCGAGCCGAAGACGGGGTCGACGACCACCGCGACGTAGCCGACGGAGATGCGCCCGACGCTGAAGAAAAGGGCGGCCCCCACGATGATGATGAGGACGACAACGGCGGCGCCGACGCCCTCTATCTTGGGCCTGCGCTCGAAGTATCGCCTATCCAAGATGAACCACCTCGTTTGAAGGATTGTGTAAAAAGAGGACCTTAAGCTTTCCTGAATGGGGCGCCCCCTAGTCCCTGATCCCCTCGAGGACGCTGATGACGTTCCAGAGCCTCGTACGCGTGTACATCGGCATATTCGGGTCCTGGGAGATCTCCTCGAGCAGGTCGATGGCGTTGGCAGCCCTCACGGCGAGGGAGAGGCTGTCGTCTATGAGGAGGTCCGATGCCTGCTTCGCCGTCCGCCTGATGTTCCTCGGCGTCGTGTTGTCCTCGGCCACCCTGTTCAGGATCGCCATCGCCTGGTTGAGCTTCTGCGTATACTCATCCTGCTTTTTCTTCGACATATAACCACCTCCAGCGGACGCCGCATGCTACGGCCCCGCCGAGATCGAATTTGATCATACTTCTCGGGTGCGACGATAAAAAATTATTCCCTCCCCGCCTCACTCATGATATCGATGACGTTAGGGAGGGCCGACACAGACATCGGGTTTTCTCGAATCAGTACACGGCTGCGCCCTCCTCTCGGCTAGGTGTTTGGCGAGCTCCCTCACGCTGCCCAAGATCGTCCCCTGCCCGTATCTGACCCAGTCCTCCTCATCCATCAATCCCGTGAGGACGGCTATGAAGGGGGCGCGGGCGTTCTCTGCGCACGCCGCGTCGATGGTGTGGTCTCCAACCAACACTATCTCGTCCATATTCAACCCCAGCAGCTCGACGGTGTGCCGCAGCGCCTCCGCGTGGGGCTTCGGCCGTGGGGTCTCCTCCCTCCCCAGGATCAGGTCGAAGAATCCGAGCATCCCCGTCTTCCTCAGGGCCTCGACGGCGTAGGCCCGGTGCCCCCGGGTCAGGACCGCGAGCCTGTAGCCCATGTCCTTGAGGCGGCGGACGGCGTCGACGGCCCCTTCCACCGCCTCGATGGCGGGGATGGCCTCCAGCTCGGTCCGGTTCATCGCCTCCTGCGCCTCCGTCTGGGCCCGTTCCCTCTCGGCGCGGGGCGTCCCCCGCTCGTCCCAGGTCATCTCCGCCTTCTCAAGGATGGTCACGGTCGTCTCCGTGGGGCTGAGGATGCCGGGGGGGATGCCGTGGCCCTCGAGGATGGCGATCATGCGCCGCTTCATCCCGGGGAAGTCTATGGAGGATCTTATGAGAGTGCCGTCGAGGTCGAAGACGATTCCCCTGATCTTGTCCAGGGTCACGGGGGGCCCCTCCGGGGCGTATCCGGGAGTGTGGGGCCCGGCGGATTTAACGTTTGCGCAGGAGGCCCCTGATGCCTTGGGGCCTGATGCGGGCGGTGATGATCCGCTCCGTGGAGAATATGCGGGCGGCCAGGTAGAGGACGACCACGGTGAAGGCGAGGATGTAGACGATGCTCCTGGCGATGACCATGTAGTTGCCCAT
>Ga0111229_156_pt1 | contig 10043 bp, 8 predicted proteins | sample DeeMarSWOR152_54_FD_80383 | JGI IMG/M metagenome (GOLD analysis project Ga0111229, IMG submission 80383) | Crenarchaeota group-15 archaeon DG-45 | reverse complement strand
GACCGGGTAGCCCAGGGCGCGTGCGGGCGGATTAAATAATCATCGCGATTGACCGGTCAAATCGTTGTCTTCATCTTCTGATAGTCTGGCGCCGCACATGCTATACGTCAGCCAAACATCCTCCACCGTTGGCCGTCATGAGTTCGTCTATGAGCTCGTCCACCGTTAAACCCTTAGTCTTGGCCGGTTCTCTGACCCTATTGGCGGTCTCCTCCCTGAATTTCAAGGAGAACCAGCCACTTTCAGGCATGGTTGTTCCTCTGTCGGTTATCCTTAAAAGTTGGACCGGTCAATTATTTAACTCTCCTGCGCGCATGCAACGAGTTCTCTATACTGTTCGAGGAATCGAACCCCCTTCGTTGTTGTAATGTAATATCCCCCATCAACAGGTTGAAGATGGCCTTTATCTATGAGACTTCGTAGATATTTCTTCGCTATATTGAAGTTTAGATTTGCTTTGTATACTATATGCGTTTTCTTGGCTCCGCTCAGAGCCACCTGCAATATATCAGCGCAAATATCCAGATCGTTCCTCCTCAAACACTATCAATTGAATTTGATATGTATCTTTTATTTATACATTATCGTCACATTAATTTTTATTTAACCTAAAGGTCGCATATTAATAACTCCATTCTGTACGCTAATATAGTATGTTTAGCTCGCTTTTTATTTCATATGAGATCGCAAGCAACCCTAATGAAATTGAAAAGTAAAATTTTATGTTTTGTGGAGCCTGCAGTTGACGGAGTCAAGCACCTGTTTTATCTTCACTCTCCTTTCCAAGAAGAGGAATGGCGGCCAGAATTTTTAAACAGACATGCGCGCGAAGCACGCCCGGGGCTCCAAACTATGATAATTATTTACCAGTAAATATGCGCTATATCCCCACCCCCCGCATCTTTTTTAACCGCCGCTCGTTCCAGCTGCCGGCCATGAGTTTATCACGCGGCGGGTGCCCTTCTCAATAGCTACCATTGACAACGATTTTCCACGCGCGGCTTCTCACCCAAGCAGTTCTTTGCCAGCGGTCTCCACATCGCCGAGAAACGGCCGGGCACCAGGTTAAATGCTATCATCGAACTACGCAGAATATAAGAGGCTGACCTCGCTTGCGCGACATGGATGAAAAAGGTTTTGACTTGCCACTGGATTATTGAGAATCATGTCCAGGGATCTTTTGAGCATCAAGAACAGGGTCGCCATCGTCACCGGGGCCGCCCGGGGCATGGGCAAGGCCGTTTCGAAGAAGCTCGCCCGCCACGGTGCATTCGTTTATGTGACCGATGTAGATGTCGATGGCGTCAACGGGGTTGCGAAGGAGATCGTCGATGAGCTTGGGGATAGGGCCAAGGCCGTCCGCCTCGATGTGACGGACTACGGCGATGTGGAGGGGCTCGTCGAAGAGGCCATCAAAGAGCACGGCAGGATCGACATCCTGGTAAATAACGCGGGAATCCTCAGGAGGCGCGCGACGCTGGAGGACATCCCAGACGAGGAGTGGGACCTGGTGATGGGCGTGAACGTCAAGGGCGTGTTCAACTGCACGAAGGCCGTGCTCCCGAAGATGAAGGAGCGGAGATACGGGAAGATCGTGAACCTCTCCTCCACGGCGGGGAGGAGCACCAGCGAGCTGGGGGGCGCCCACTACACCGCCTCCAAGGCCGCGGTGCTCGGCCTCACGAGGCACACGGCGAGGGAGGCGGCGCCGTACGGCATCAACGTCAACGCGATATGCCCGAGCCTGGTGGACACGCCCATGGTGAGGGAGACCACCGACCCCGAGGAGCTCGAGAGGTTCATAGGGGATATACCCATGGACAGGATGGCCACGCCCGAGGAGGCGGCCGACCTCATACTCTTCCTCGTCTCCGACGCGTCATCCTTCGTGAACGGGGCTACCATAGACTTCACGGGGGCAAGCCTGCTCATCTAGCCCCCATTTTTGCATAGAATGTTAATTGAGCATCAGGCCCCACGCGCGCAAAGGAGAGCCATGGGTTTGTAGGTGGAGAAAATCCTTGTCAAAGGCTACTATTGAGAAGGGTTTTACGCGCGCGCATCCTGCGAAAGCTTTATCTGAAACGGTCTGGGGGGTGAAGTGAAATGCGTATACAATTGATTCACTGGATCGCTGTGATAGCAAGTGCGCACGCGCGCGAGATATTTTTGAATTATTTGAAACCCGCTCACGCTCACGAGAGAACTCTGGGGCGGAAGTAGAAATGACAAAATTACAAAGAAAATCTTTACTTGTATTCGTCGTTCCCTTGCTCCTAATCATGGGCATGGGGGGCATTTATTACGGTAATCAGTACCTACAAACCCATCGCCCAACTCCCGAGGCCCCTGTATTCCCATATGCCACACCTGAGAGCCAAGGAATTTCCACCGAATCGGTCACGGAATTGGCTGACTTGGTTCAAAGCTATTTCAAAGAAGAACTAATAGTCGGAGCAGAGCTCGTGGTAATTAAGAACCGAAAGATCGTGCTCCATGAAGTAGTCGGCTGGAATGATCGAGAAAATGAAATTCCAATGGAGAAAAACACATTATTCAACATTCGATCAATGACAAAGCCAATTACCGGTGCCGCTATCCAGATCCTTGTAGATGAAGGGCGTCTGCGTTTAGATAGTAGGGCGGCGGAGTACTTGCCTGGTTTCGATAACGAAAACTCTCGGAATATCACAGTTGAGCAGCTCTTGACACACCGCAGCGGACTACCCCTATCCATAATAACCGCTGCTGATGAGTACGAGACACTCTTCTCAATGGCCAACGAGGTTGGTACACGCGGGCCAGAGTTCACGCCGGGAAGCAAGTTCTGGTACAGCGACGCGGGCGCCGAGGTGCTCGGAGCTATTGTCGAAGTTGAGACAGGCGTATCCCTCGATACCTTCGTGACAGAGCGCATACTGGAGCCCCTGAGGATGAATAGCTCCTTCTATTATCATCCGGCAACACAAAACGACTCACGCCGGGATCGAATCGCCGATCTCTACGTCGGCGGCATAGGCGAATGGGTGAAAGTCTGGTCTTCGGAAGAACCGCTCTACCCGTTCGCCTTTGGCTCTCAGAGCCTGTACAGCACGCCAGTCGACTACGCTCGCTTCTTGGCAATGTGGATGGACGATGGCCGGGTGGGTGGGAGACAGCTGCTATCCTCGGAGGCAGTTAGCCGCACGCTCACGCCAGCATCGGAAATGTCTTCCCTCGGATCCGATATACCCTATCCTGAAGGTTTCTTCAACCTGGAGGCTTACTACGGGCAGATGGCGATCGTGTATTCTACTGGAACCAATGGAATCCCGGAGGTGGAGGTTATAGGCCATAGCGGTTCCGATGGCACCCATGCATGGGCATGGCCCAGGTTAGACCTCATGATCCTCTACTTCACACAGTCTCGCGGAGGCACATCGGGAATCAAATTGGAGTCCAAGATAGACGAGCTTCTCATTCACCCCGAACTCAAGGAATTAAATAACCAGGCAGGCGAGCGATATGCGAAATATCTGGGTAGTTACACAGCAAACTACGGGCCTTTCCGGAACACAGAGTTCATCGTCACCATACAGAACGGCGGCCTCGCGGTCGATATCCCCAATCAGCTTGTATTCGAACTCAAGGAACCGGATGAGGAGGGGAGATGGCATTTCAAGCTCATCGACGAGGTTGCCGTGTCATTCGAACTCGATGACAGCGGAAATGTCACCGCGATGAAGTTGCACGAAGCCGGATATACCATCGAACTGCAAAGGGGTCCACCCCCTCAGGAGGAGAGTTATCCGGAGGAGATGGAGAAGTACGTCGGAATCTACCAGACTGAGGATCCAAATGTCACGATGAAAGTAGTCATATATGAGGGAAGGCTGGCCCTCGACATTCCGGGACAGCCAATCGAACTCGAGCTGTACCCTCCTGATGATGAGGGAAAATGGTATATCAGAGTCAATCCGACCATCGCAGTAAGCTTCAATGAATCCAACGATGGGAGAATCGTCTCTATCACACTCCACCTTCCAGACGGGACAACCTACATAAGAAAACGTATAGACGATAACAATTGATTAACGCCTCGCGCGAAAGAGAGGCTTTCTCGGAAGATCGTCTCGGGGGAGAGGGTGATGGCGGCCCAAGTCTTCCTGAAGAGGGGGTGCGTCGTCGCCTCGCACAGGCATGAGAGCGAGCAGCTGACGTATATCCTCGAGGGATCGCTGGAGTTCACGCTGCCGAGCGGCAAGGTCAGGGTCGGGGAGGGGCAGGTCCTCGTCATCCCCTCGAACATGGAGCACGGCGCCATGGCCCTCGAAGACACCCTAGACCTGGATATCTTCAGCCCCATCCGGGAAGGCTGGCTGACGGGGCAGGACCACTATCTTCGAAGAGAGCGATGAAGAGAAGCCGTGCTCTGGTGCAAGCGGCTATCTGCTGCCTCCAATAAGTTTTTTGCGCTGAGAATTACCGCTGTTACCGAGGCCGCGTCTTCTCGGCCGGCCCGGGGTTTTATCCATCGGCCGTCTTCTTCCACGTCAGGAGGTCGTGGATGCAGGGCGCAGCAGTTCTGTGAGCTGCCCCACGTCCTGGATATCCTCGATCCTGAATACGGCGTCGATCACCGCCTCGACCTCTTCCTCGGGGAGCGTTTTGGAGGCCAGCGTCCTGAACTTGCCCGTGAGCGCCTCCGGCGGCAGGGGGTTCGCGGGATCGCCAAGGGGATATTCGACATGGTCCCTGAGCCTCTCTCCCCCTCGCGTCGTCACCTCGACCCGCGAGGGCCACCTGGCCGGGTATTCCATGCTCAAATCGGGTTCGACCACTATTTCGCATCGCTCCATAAGCTCTCTGACCTCGGGATCCGCCAGGGCGCGCGCGGTGAACTCCTCCACCCCCAGCCTCCCCCTGAGGAGGGCCGTGCTGACGCAGTACCTGAGGCTGAACTTCGCCTCATGGGGGCTTTGGGGGTCATCTATCCCGGCTATCTTCAGGGCATCCGGGTATGTCTCAACCCTCACCCCGGCGATCTCCCCGGCTTCGAGGCCTCCGGCCTCCCGGATCCGGATGGCCGCGTCCACGGCGGAGTGGGTGTGCCTGCACGACGCGTGGGCCTTGAAGGAGGTTTCGAGGATCTTGAACCTCCGGCCCAGCCCCTCCGTGACCCTGTCGAGGCGGGGGTCGCTCGAGGTCGCGGCGCAGAAGCCCCTCTCGCCCTCGATGATGGTGGGTGAACCCGTGAACCCTCCCCCGGCCAGGAGCGCGGAGAGGACGCCGCTGGACGCCGCCCTGCCGGGGTGGAGGTGCTTGCTCATGGCCCCCTCGGCCATGAACTGCCACAGCCCCGAGGCCTGGGTTCCGGCGCTTCCAAGGGCGCTGGCCATCTCCTCCCCATCCAGGCCAAGGATCACGCCGGAGGCCGCGGCCGCCCCGAAGGCCCCGCAGGTCCCCGTGCTGTGCCAGAACCTGTAGTGAGAGATCCCCGCGGCCTCTCCCAGCCTTATCCCGGCCTCGTAGCCCGCTACGACGGCGGCGATGAGCGCCCTCCCGTCGGCCCCTTCCCTCTCGGCCAGGGCTAGGGCGGCGGGTATGATGGGGGCGGCCGGATGGAGGATGGAGGCCCTGTGGACATCGTCCAGCTCTAGGATGTGGGACATGACGCCGTTGGCCAGGGCCGCGTTGACGCAGCTCGTCTTCCTGACGCTGTTTACGACGGTGGACTCGGGCGCCCCTCCCAGGGCCTCAACGAGGCCGGCCACGATGACGGAGGGCCGAAGGCGCGAGCCCGCCAGGGCCGAGCCCGTCCAGTCCAGGAGGCATTCCTTGGCCTTGTCCACGACCTCCGATGGGAGGTCCTCGAATCCTAGGCCTGAGCAGAAGCCCGCTAATGCCCGGGTCTCCCCGACCAATGAACCACCTGATCTACCCTCGCTGAGGGCCCTTAAAGGCTTTAGACGCCCTGAAGAGTGGGAGCCGGGGTCTCCGCCTTCTCGAGGACGCGCGCCGCGAGCCGGCGCCTGGGAACAGTGATAAGCGTCTCCGGCTAAAGATGGAGATTTGAGGCGTTACGGATTGGCTCGGGGAGGAGAGATCCCGCCGCTCCTCACCTCCGCGGTCGCGAGGAAGATCCTCGAAGGGAGCGATGTGGTCTCCCTAGATCTGGGACTGTCCGAGGCCCCCGTGGCGCTCGGCGAGGAGGCCGTCACCCTCCCCGGCGGGGTCATCGTCGAACTGGAGGACCTGAGGCGGGTCTCGGAGCGGGATGACGCCGTCTTCTTCCCCGACGGCGACGCGCTCTACATGGTCGCCATCTCCGACGGCCACTTCTACAAGCTGGTGCCCACGGATGGGGCCCCCACGCTGGAGATCGATGGCGTCAGGATGCACAGGACGAAGGGGACGACGCCCGACGCGGATGCCGAGGAGAAGGTGGAGGCCCTGGAGGTCAGGGGCGGCCGGGTCCTTGACACCTGCACCGGCCTCGGCTACACCGCCCTGGCCGCCCTCGGGCGGGGGGCCGACCTCGTCGTCTCCATCGAGCTGAGGCCCGAGGTCCTCCGGATGGCCGGGATGAACCCGTGGTCACGAGGGATCTTCGGAGACCGGCGCGTCCATCCCCTCCTGGGGGACGCCTATGACGCCCTCGACGCCCTCCCCCGGGGCTTCTTCGACCACGTCGTCCACGACCCGCCCCGGCTGGCCCTCGCCGGCCAACTCTACGGTCAGAGCTTCTACGCCAAGGTGTTCCGGGTCCTCCGGGGAGGCGGCGGGCTCTTCCACTATACGGGGGAGCCCGGGTCGAGGCGCCGCGGCATCGACCTCCGGAGGGGCGTGATGCGCCGCCTCGGGCAGGCCGGCTTCGTGGACCTCGTCCATCATGAGAATGTTCGAGGCGTCACCTGCCGGAAGCCGGAGCGCTGACCCGGTGGAGGCTGCGTTCATGATGAATGGCCTCGGTACGTAGTATCCAAAAAAGGGCTACAGCCAGTCGGCGAGCTTGTGCATCATCTTCACGATGTCGCCCCCGGCCGCCAGCTCGATGAGGGCCACCGAGGGGTTCATCTCCAGCCGCTGGTAGAACCGGGCCATGTCGTAGTCGTAGCCGAGGAGGACCGCGAGGACAAGCACCCTAGACCGGCCCATCGCGTCGAGCATCTCCACCGCCGAGTCACACAGCGCCTCCGTGTCGAGGGCCTCCGAGTAGACGGGCCTCCCGTCGGTGATGACGACGAGGCGCTCCGGCTCGAGGAGGGCCACCTCCCCCAGGGCGAGGTCGAGCCTCGTCTCCCCGTCCTCGGCCTCAACGGCGTCGGGGGCCCCCTCCCGGCGGAGGTCGGCGCCGAAGGAGTAGAGGGCGTTGTTGGTCTGGAGGGCCTCGATGACCTTGGCGAGGAACCGCCCCACCCTGATCTTCGGGTACTCCTCCCAGAGGGCCCACGCGTTGGCCATGCTCACGCTCCGGTCAAGGAGGATGGCGGTCCGCTCCTCCCGCCTGTGCCGGGGCCTGAGGCCCTTGGAGTAGACGGTCATCTCGCTCAGGAGGGTCCTCGTCGAGACGGGGTGGATCGTCCTGCCGTCGAAGGGGGTCACCTCCCGCTCCTCGATGAGGTGGGTGAAGGACTCCAGGAGCTCCACGAACTCGTAGAACCTGTCCTTCTCCAGCATCTCCCGGACCCTATGGGCGACGTCGTAGTCGAGAACGGGGTGCATCCGCCGCCTCCGCCCCTCGCTCGGCCCCGGGACGATGAGCCTCCTCCGCGGCTCCTCGGAGGGCGGTCCCCTGAGCCTGACGGCGACGGCGTCCCCGCGACGCTCCACCGAAACGAGGGCGGGCCTCACGGCGCCCTCCGCGTCTAATGTCAGGTGCCCCTCCTCGATCAGACCCTCGATCCTCTGCCTGAGCTCCGCCTCGTCCTCGGATACGAAGCTCCGGCTCGTGTAGGCCCCGTCGATGTAGACGCCTCGGCCGAGGCGACCGGCGCCCTCGACCTCGAAGGAGGCCACGTAGAGGCGCCTGTCCTCGCTGGTGGGGCGCCGCATCAACGTCCGCCTACTCCCAGTCGTAGCCCTCTATCTTCGCCCGGGCCTCCTCGTACTCCCGGAGGCCGAAGACGTTGACGACCCGCATCTTCAGCATCCTGTCCACGGCCAGCTTCACGAGCTCATCCCGGTCCTCGTAGGCGTCCCGGTACCTGCTGAACTCCCGGGCGAACTTGACGAGGTTTCGGACGCTTATGGGGACGAGGTAGCGCATCCGCCCCACCTCCCTCTTCGTCCAGATCAGGAAGTCGACGACGGCCTCAGGCAGCCCGTGGGGGGCTAGGAGCTCCCGCAGCGCCTCGTCGGGGGTCTCGCCCCAGAGGATGATCTTGCCGAAGCGGTCGAGGAAGGCGGCGTCCGGCGTCTCCTGGACGACGCTCTCGAGGTTGCTCGCCGCCACGACGGCGAAGGATTCCGGGAGGAAGTACTGCCTCCCGTCGACGGGGTTGATGAAGCTCCTGTTGTTCATGGCCTCGAAGAGGATGACCTGGGTCTTGGGCCTCAGCTTCATGACGGCGTCGATGAAGGCGATGGGCATCCCCTTCGACTCCCCCGTCGCGATCTGCATCAGGCAGCCGAGGTGGATGGGGTTCCTGCCGACGAAGGCGCTGGGGTTGAAGCCGGCCACCAGCTCCCGCTCCGAGACCTCCTCGTTGCAGTGGAAGTAGATGCCGCCCAGCCGCCTATGGAGCTGCAGCAGGAGCTCGGTCTTCCCCTCGCCGTGGGGGCCCAGGATGAGGACGTTGTCCCTCATGCGGACGGCCCGGATGATCCGCCGGATCTCGTCGTCGTGCCCCCTCACGACGGAGGCGACCTCCCTCAGCAGCGCCTCGTCGTCCACGGGGGGCTCCTCGGCCGCCGCTTCCACCCCCTCCTCCTCGACGAGGACGTCGGCCTCGTCGCCGGCGGCATCCATGAGGCCCATCATCTCCTTCAGGTCCCCCCGGACCACCTCCTCCATGGATGGGGGGAGCAGCCCGTCCGACACCATCAGGGGGAGATAGCTGAGGTAGTTCCTGAACTTCCTCTCCACGGCGGCGAGTATCTCGGCGTCGCCCCCCTCCCCCAGGACGAGGCCGAGGCTTCGCTGCCTGAACATTACGCGGGATAGGTCGGTCTGGAGCTGATCGAGCTCCGACTTCAGCCGGGAGTACTCGTCGAGGAACTCTCCCGTGACCTGCTCGCCCGAGGCCCTGCGGCGGTTCAGCTCGCCCAGCATGCGCCTGACATCCCTGGCCTGGGCCCTCGTGTCGGCCATCTCCTTCATGAGGCCCCTCTTGCTCTCCACGGCGCCCGCCGTCATCGAGATATACTCCTTGTACAGCTTCTCGAAGACCCCCCAGGAGACCCGGCGCTCCCTCATCAGCTCCATCAGCCGGACGCGCCAGAGCAGGTAGCCGGCCAGGCGGCTCTCGGGCTCCACGGAGAGGGCGGCGTCGACCCCCTCCAGAGACAGCTGCCTCGCCCGGGCGGACTCCTTCAGCGAGGGGGTTCCGCCCCTCGAGGGCAGGCTGGTGCCGCAGTATATGCAGCTGGGCGTCCGCGGGACGAGGGCCCTGCACCTAGGGCAGGTCACATACTCTTCGCTCTCGGCGACGATCATCCACCCCACAATCATCCCTTAGATCCGATCTACGGTATATATTTTGAACACCCCTAGAACCCAGTTTTACGCGTCAGAAGACGAAAAGAACTAGTTTTGAGCGTTTTACGGAAACCAGTTCAGGCCGTTCTGTTCCGTGCATAAATTGAAAAATTAAAAAATCATATATTTTATAATGAAGTTTTTAATGAAACAAATTAACATTGTGGACGATCCGAGCACGCGTTATCACGGGGTAAAAATTTAATACCCCCCTGAAACGCATATTTGAGATACGGGCGGCCGTAGTCAAGCCTGGTTAAGATATCTGCCTGCCACGCAGACGGCCCGGGTTCAAATCCCGGCGGCCGCACCAACTCTGACCGTTCTAATTAATCCGGATCGATTACGGCTGCTGAAGGGCCCC
>Ga0111229_163_pt1 | contig 10086 bp, 16 predicted proteins | sample DeeMarSWOR152_54_FD_80383 | JGI IMG/M metagenome (GOLD analysis project Ga0111229, IMG submission 80383) | Crenarchaeota group-15 archaeon DG-45 | reverse complement strand
CCGTCCTCAGACAACAACTTGAATAGATTTAAGTTTTTCAGAGAAATCATGTGAATCTTAAAAAAGGTCCGGGAATTACCTCCGCATCTGAAGGCGATCTATTTACAGTTTTTCACGTAATTTCGGTGCAAAAGGAATAAAAATTGCTATTCTCCTTAAGTGTGGAGTGTGGTCCCAGTTGAACGGTGCAATCGCATTACTATATGCATTCTTCGTTGAGAAGCTGCCATACATAACCATAGCTGTCTTCCTCGTGGGCGTGGGGCTGAGGACAAATAGATGGATGTCAGCGCCCCGGGATGGTCATGGGTCTTCGGTCTCGATCTTCTCCGCCCTCAAATACATCATCCTCGACGTGATACTCTTCAGGACCTGTTTCACGTCGCGGCCGGCGGTATACTCTTCGGCCACATGAGGGGGTTCCACATCTGGTCGGCGGAGATGTTCTCTCCGCTTGGAGAGGGTATGGCGGAGTTCATGGTCCACACGCTGCCCGTGTACATGGGATGGTTGTTCATCGCTACACAGTTCCTACTTCTCGTCCGCCGTGGAGTCCTTGAGAACCGTCAGCTCCTCTCCTTCTACAACGACTACCTCGCCCTCATTCTCCTTCTCATCACGACCATCCTCGGTCAGGGGATGCGGATCTTCCCGCCTGAAGCGATCCCGGCCCACACGTACAGCGTCGTTTTCATCCCACGTCTGGTCGTCCTTCACCTAGAGAAGGTCCCGTCCTTCCACTGGTTCTTCCTCCACGTCCTCTTCACTCAGCTCTTCTTCATGTACATCCCCTTCAGCAAGCTGGTCCACATCTTCAGCGGGGTGATATCCTCCGCACTATACGGTTCAAGGAGGACGGAGTATGGCATCTGAATTGGAAGTCGAGAAGACCAAAAAGTCGCTGAGGCGCTTCACCAGAAGGCAGATGATGGAGCTCGACACCTGTGCCCATTGCGCCCTCTGCACCGAGAAATGCCCGGCCTACGCTGGCTCGGACGTCCCCAACTACGCCCCAGGGGTAAGGTCATCGAAAACGGTGAGGCTTTACAACAAGCAGCTAGGGCTTAGGGCTCGTTTCCTCGGACCCAAACCCATCACGAAGGAGGAGCTCGTCGATCTCGCCGACAGCGCATTCAACTGCACACTCTGCGGAAGGTGCATGGAGACCTGCCCCTTCGGCCTCCAGACCCACGAGCTCTGGACGTCCGTGAGGAGGCTCGTGCACGAACTCGAAGGCTCCCTCCCCAAGGTGAAGATGCTCGACGAGATGCTCGGAGAATACTGGAACCCTTACGGCCTGGATGCGGACATGCGCCTCGACTGGGCCGACTACACTGATCTGGAGGACGCCCCGGTCAAGGTCGAGGCCGAGGTCGCATACTTCGTGGGCTGCACCACCGCCTTCAAGGGCGCAAACCACGAGGTCGCATACTCCATCGCCAGCATACTCAACCAACAGAAGGAAGACTGGACCCTCCTCGGCGAGGACGAGTGGTGCTGCGGAAGCCCCCTCCTCCTCGCTGGGAACGAGGAGGGCGCGAGGGAGTTCGCCGAGCACAACGTCCAAGAACTCGAGGCGAGGGGCGTCAAGAAGGTTATAACGGGCTGCGCCGGATGCTTCCGCGTCTTCAAGTGGGAGTACCCGAAGCTCCTGGGCAGTGATCCGAAGTTCGAGGTAGTCCACGCCGTCGAATACCTCAGGGACAGCCTCTTCTCAGGCGGGCTGAAGCTGGAGCCCTTCAAGGGAAAGGTGGCATACCACGACCCATGTGAGCTTTCTAGGCTTGGAGGCGTCATCGACGCGCCCAGAGAGGCTTTGAAAGTCATCTCTCCGGACTACGTCGAGCTGCCGGAGCACGGAATGGACGTGAGATGCTGTGGTGGGGGCGGCCTCCTACAGGCGGCGAACAACGATCTCCGCCTCGAGATCGTGAAACATCGTCTGGATCAGGCGGAGTCTTTAGGGGTTGAGGTCCTGACATCGGCGTGTCCGGCCTGCAAGCTCGCCTTCATAGATGGGGTCAATGCCAAAGAGAGCGACATCGAAGTCCTAGACATTTTGGAGCTCGCTGCGAAGCAGCTAGGTCTCCTATGAGAGCTCGATGCACTTGAGGGCACACGAATACTGGCTCCTATTGAAGCCGAGGATACTGCTCGCAATGGTGGCGCTCTATTCTACCTCATACATCGCCTCCTTCGCCTCCTTGGGTCAAGCTCCATTCGACTTCCCGCATTTCGTCATCGGCTTCGTGGCCGTCTCCCTGGCCGTCAGCGGTTCCAACGCCCTCAACTGCTATCTCGACAGGGACATCGACGCACTGATGGTTAGAACGCGGAGGCGGCCAATCCCAAGAGGCGTCGTCGAGCCAAAAGTGGCACTCGTCTTCGGCCTGCTACTTCTCGCCTCAGCCGCGGCCATCTCCCTCTATTTGGGGGTTGTCCCCTTCCTTCTCCTAATCATTGAGGGAGCGGGTTTCTATCTAGTAGCCTACACGATTTTACTGAAACGGCGGACCAGCCTTAATGTTCTGGCTACTGCGCCTTCCGTCGCAGCGCCTTCCTGGTTTGGATGGTTCATGGGTGGAGCCCCCTTCAACGCACAGGCTCTCATTCTAGGCCTCATCGTTGCGGTTTGGGGGCCCCTACACCTCTGGACCATCGCCTACACCTTCGCTGAAGACTACCTCCGGGGCGAGGTTCCCATGCTCCCCTCAGTCCTCTCGCCTGGAAGGGCAGTCTACAGCATCGTTGTTTCCCTCTTGGTCCTCGTATCCTCGACATATTTTCTCGCCTTCTTGGCGGGATCGATACTCTTCACTCTGGCGGTCTCCGTTATCAACATCCCACTTCTGTTTGTCGGAGCGAGGTTCTACGTCACGCCGTCGAAAAGGAGAGGCTGGTGGATCTTCAAACTGACAGCCCCCTACATCGTCATCGTCCTCTCCGCGTTCATGATAGACAAGTATCTCTCGGTCTAACGGACGATCATAAGGATTTTTAAAACATTGACTGGTATGTGATAGGTGTATAGGTGAGAAGTATGGTCAAGATCGACGGGAATGATTTTCCGGAAGACCGGTACTACCACAGGGAGCACATGTGGGTGAAAGTGGAGAACGGAAAGGCACGAGTCGGATACAACGACTGGGCACAGGAGGCGGCGGGGAAGCTCGTCAACCTGAACACCCGCAAGGTGGGACGGTCCGTCAATATTGGTAAGACCCTGGGCACGGTGGAGAGTGGGAAGTGGGTCGGACCCCTGAAGGTCCCTCTCTCTGGCACGATCGCGGAGCTCAATGATGAGGTTCTGAAGAAGCCTTCCCTCATCAACGAGGACCCATACGGGAAGGGGTGGATCGCCGTCATCGAAGCCTCAAACCTCGATGAGGAGCTCAACGAACTAATAAAGGGCTCCGACCAAGAAGCACTTGAAGCCTGGCTTAACGAAGAGAAGGCCAAGCACGGCATCTAGGCTCGAAAAACCCCTTTTTTGGCTGGTTCATCATGGAGCGCTGGCGTTTCATAGACCTAGGTAGCCCTGAACCCCTCGTGGCCCAGACCTTCTACGAGGCGGTCGCCGAGGCGCTCCACAGGGGAAAAGGCCGAAGCACCCTGATCATGCTCCAGCCTGGCAGCGCCTACGTCTGCCTGGGATACCATCAGGACCTTGAGAAGGAGATCGACCTGGATTACTGCAGGGAGAAGGGGCTTCAGGTCATAAGGCGTAGCCAGGGAGGCGGAGCCACCTACCTTGACGGAGACCAAGTCTTCTACCAGATCATCGCAAAGGATAGCCCCGTAGTTCCTCGCAACGTTGAGGAGATGTTCGAGAAGCTCATCGCAGTCACCGTGGAGACTTACAGGGGTCTGGGCGTTGAGGCGGAGTTCAAGCCCCTCAACGACGTTGTGGTCGGAGGACGGAAGATCTCGGGGAACGGCGCGGGCATGCACGAGTCGACGTCCATCCTCGTGGGGAACGTGATCCTCGACCTGGATTATGAGATGATGGCGAGGGTGCTGAGGGTCCCGGACGAGAAGTTCAGGGACAAGATGGCGAAGAGCATGCGGGACTGGGTGACCAACCTTAGACGCGAGCTAGGGCACCCCCCCTCGGCAGAGACCGTGAAACAGACGTACGCAGCAGCCTTCCAAGAACTCCTCGGCGTAGAGCTTGTGGGGGAGAAGCCGACCGAGGAGGAGTGGAAGATCTTCAACGAATTAGTCAAGCCCATGCACACCTCAAGGGAATGGCTGTACATGGAGACGTCGCCAGCCTACAAGAGAGAGGGGCGAGCGGTGAAGATAGCCGGGGATGTCAAGGTTGTTGAAGCCGATCACAAGGCTATGAAGCTGATCCGGGTCAGGGCCGAGGTGAAGGGGGATGAGATACTCGGCATCCAGATTCGAGGCGACTTTTTCGCATTACCAAAGGAGGCCATCGCCACCCTCGAAGGGATGCTGAGCGGAGTAAAACTTGAAGAGGAGGCCATATCGGAGACGGTCGAACGCTTCTACAAAGATACAGACGCACAGACTCCAGGCCTAAAGCCGCGAGACTATGTCGATGCCGTGATGAAGATCAAAGGGCTAATTTGATACCGGGCTTCCTATTGCTTACTTTTTACCAGTCGCTCCAAGGATAGGGCTTGAGAGTAGGCCTTTGCCACAAGTTCAGTAATCGTCTCTGGCGATACGTATCCAGCCTCAAGAGCGATCTTCCTAGCATTCTGAGCCGCCAACATTAATAGCGCGGGTACAGTCTGTGTTGTTGGGTACGACGACTTCAGCGCAACTTGGAACGCGTTTGCGTGTGCCTTCTTGAGCAGATCAGTGTACGAGTCGAGGTCGAGGATGAGCTCATCTCGGGGGATTGTCGTCCCATGCTCATAGACTGCCTTTATATCGAGGCCCATCTCTGCCACCCTCATCCCCATGCGGGCTAGGACTTCGGCGAGTTGCTGTGATATCGTGTCGCCGACCTTCGCGACCTCCGCGTCCTGCACAACCCATACGTTGCCGCCTTCGATACGGGTCCGCACTCCGAGCCCTCCGAACTGGCTGAGGATTGGTCCCGGCGACAGCCCCGTGTTCCCAGCGGGGATGACGATGGTGTCGAGGGCGGTGTCCCCTGCCTTGGCGAAGACCTTGACCTTGTTGTGGTGGAGCATCATCGCGAGCTTGAAGGGATTGCCGTTGGAGAAGATGAAGATGTTCGGCCCCGCGATCCTTTCCAAGAATTCCTCCACACCCGTGAGGTCGGCATTCCCCATCGCTATCTGCATGAGGGTGTTCTTGATGCACCTGATGGCGAGCTGGCCCCGGAGCTGCTTCCTGAGGTCCTGGAGCATGCCGCTCCCCACCTTGTGTAGGTCGGCCGCCCCGATTATCTCGTACTCCTTAAGGAGTTCGATGGTGGAGTCGACGATCCTGAGCTTCTCCTCCGAGACCCGCGACATTCATTCTCACCTCAGAAGACCTTCACGGCCGACCCCATGGTAAGCTTCAAGTATATGGACCTGATGTTCCCCAGGCCCCTCCTCAGCGTCGCCGTTAGGCTCGAGAGGACGTTCTCCACGTTCTCGGCGATCTTCTCGTCCTCCATCCCCTCGTTGCCAACGATGCATTGGAGGATAGGCCTGTCACGGCTGCGGAGCACGATGACCCTCCTTTCCCTCTCGATTGTGTCGTCTATGGGTGCCTGAGGTGGGACCGGTGTGGGCATCTTACCCTTCGGGCCGAGGATGGGGCCGACGACTCTGCCGACGGTGGGCATGAGGGGTGCCTCCGCTATGAATACGTCGAAGTCCTTCAGCCGCTTCTTGGCGGCCTTCTTGTCGGAGGCCATCTCCTGGAGCTCGGGTGGCTCGATGATGCTGTCGGCGCCTGCTCGTCTGGCTCTGAGGGCGAGGTCGCCTGAGGCGAAGACGAGGACCTTCTTGCTTCCGACGCCGTTTGGCAGGTGAATTCGGAGGTTGATCCTGTTCTCGGGCCTCCTCATGTCGAGCTCCCTGAGGTTCACAGTCAGATCTATCGACTGCTCGAAGCCCCTCTCGGGTGCCGCTTCTCTCGCCTTCGCGAGGGCGTCAATGATCTTCTCCCTGGGGATCGACATTCCTGAGCCTCCTTCATCTCCCTCGGGACCTAATATAAAACTTTAGGCGACCCCCTTGAAGGACTCGTCGTAGGAGCCGGCCTCTATGAGAGCGAAGACCTCCTTGGCGGACTTGCCGTCGACGGTAGCCCCCATGCTGAGGCAGCTTCCGAGGACCTCCTTCACAGCTGACCTCAGTGTCGCCCCCAGCAGCCCCTCCCTCTTACGTCTCGCGATCTCAACAAGCTGATCAAAAGAAAGGTCTCCGACATACTCCGTGTTCGGCGTTGGTGAGCCCTTGGCGATTTCGAGAGCTTGCATCACTAGGGCGTAGGTCGAGAGCATGCCTACCTTGACTGCGAATTCCTTCGTATCGGTGTCCAGGGTTACATCCACGGGCACCTTCGTCCCCTTGTACTCGGCGGTCAGCTCGTTGATCTTGTTGACCACGCCCATGATGTTGATGCCGAGGGGACCAAGCGCTGGGCCGATGGGCGGCCCGCCCGTCGCCTCTCCGCCGCTGACTATGAAGTTGAACGTCTTCTGGACCATGGGTTAGACCCCCTTTATCTCTCGGACGTAGTCCGCGTGGACGGTGATGGGTAGGGTGAAGCTGGCCTCGAGGATCTCGATGGTGACCTCCTCCTTCGCCTCGTCGACCCTCATCACCTTCGCCTGCATCCCCTTGAAGGGGCCCGCGACTACCTCTACGAGGGTCCCCTCCTCTAGTCCCTCGACGACGGGCCTCGTCTCCAGGTAGTGGTCTACCTCGGAGGGCTGGATGATTCCCTGGACACGCTCCCTGGTGTGCTTGATGCCCCTGATTAGCTCCTCCGCGCTGTGGGGCGTAGAGGTCTCCACGATGATGTAGCCCTTCAGCTCAGCGGGGGCGAGAATGGCGGCTATCGGCAGCTTCTCGACCTGCGCCTTGTCGGAGAGCATCAGCGCCACGTTCCTCTCCTGCCCCACAGTGACCTTGACGGCGTAGAGGGATGTTTTCGGCTTGGTTTCTGACAAGTGGACCACGCCCAATGTACCGTTAGAGACTCCCCCGAAGATATTAATATTACTAAACAGTTCTGAAGGGAAGGATTAAAAAAGGGCTGAGAGGTACTGCTGATATCCGGAGGCACTGAAGGTGGATCAACGAATATTCCTCGACTTCGAGTACGTCTTCGCGGTCTCCGTCTCCCTCGTTCTCCTCCTAATGTACCTATTCTACGTCAAATACCCCTACGACTCAGACCAGGGGATGAAAAGCGAGGGGAACAAAGAAGCGAGAGACTCTAGCCATGCGACGCGGGACGAGAGGAAAAGCTAGAGATCTATGTCGAGATTGTAACCGCGATAAGCCTAATGATATAACCGATACCGCCCAGAAGGGCTACTCCAAAGAAGCAGATTTTCACGCTGAGCCAGAAGGTCTTCCAGTTGGGTTTAGATATGGTTCTGAGGAGCCGCGCCGCGTTTCGGAAGAAGCCAATTAACCTCATTGGGACAGTCCTATCGGGGGCGACGGCTCTTAAATCCTTTACTCCGCAGGTAGGATCTTCTCGGCGAACCACTCGGCGTCGACCCGCTGGAGATCGTCGTAGCCCTGGCCCGTGCCGATGTAAGCGATGGGCTTCCCGGTGAGGTACGAGACGCTTAGGCTTGAGCCTCCCTTCGCGTCGGCGTCCACCTTCGTGAGGATGGCTGTGTCGAACCCCACCTGGTTGTTGAAGGTCTCGGCTTGCTCCGTCGCGTCGTTGCCGGTGAGGGCGTCGACCACCATCACCGTCAGGTCGGGCTGGACCACCTTCTTGATCTTCCTCAGCTCGTCCATGAGGTTGCGGTTGGTCTGCATGCGGCCGGCCGTGTCGATTAGGACGGCGTCGATGCCCCGGGCCTCAGCGTGGCGAACGGCGTCGAAGCTGACCGCCGCCGGGTCGGCACCGTACTTGTGCTTGATGACCCTGACGCCGAGCCTCCGGGCGTGCTCCTCGAGCTGCTCGATGGCCCCAGCCCTGTAGGTATCGCCCGATGCGAAGACCACCCTGAACCCTCTACCGAGGAGGAGTTTGGCCACCTTCGCTATGGTCGTAGTCTTCCCCGTTCCGTTAATGCCGACGAACAGGATGACGAGGGGTTTTCCCTCGACCTTACTCTCGGCCGCCTGTTTTAGGAAGTCGACTTCAGTCTGGGTCGCCATCACCGACTCGATGGAGGCGCGGAGGACCCCCTTCACGGGAGAAGCCTTGTCCCCGAAGCGGGACACAGTTTCTCCTATCAGGCGATCCCTCAGCTCGGTGCAGATCTTCTCGGCGACTTCAACGGCGACGTCGTTGGCTATGAGCTGGAGTTGGAGTTCGTGGAGGATGGGATCGAGGTCCTTCTCCGTGAGTTCGCTCTTCGAGATCCGCTCGACGACCCCGTTTAGGCCATGCTTGAGCTTCTCAAACACCCACGGCTTCCCCTTGGAGTTCGGTGCTCAGCCTGTTTATCCCATCCTGGTGTATCTGCATCTGCCCGATGATCTGCTCCAGCTGCTGCTGGACCGATTTGGCCGCCTTCTCAACCTCGCTGAGACGGTTAGAGACATCCTCCAGCGCATCCTCGAGATCCATTTCGAGGGAGGCGCCGGCACCGATGCCCACGATGACCTTGCTCAGGTCACCGAGCTTGGCGTCGACGAAGGCCCCACCGCCCATGGGCACGAGGATGGGCGTCCCGTCCTCGACATCCTTCAGGGCTTTCAGAGACGAATCAGCGACTCGGAGGTCGGTCAGCGCCGTCCTGAGCAGGTCCAGTCTCTGCTGGAGGATCTCGGCTGAGCCCTGCATGAGCCTAAGTTCGACGACGAGCCTGCGAAACTGGTCTTCTTTTTCGGAGGCTGTCACCTATCCGCCACTTCCTCCCGGGAGGCCTCGTCCTTCTCCAGCTCGTCCACCTTCAGAATCACGACTTGGTTACGCTTGGCACGGTGTCGGCTGCCCATCTCGGCGTAGATCCGCTCGACGGCGTGCTCCCTCTTCGCCGCCGCGATCTCCTTGCTGAACTTCATCGGCTCGAACTGCTGTGGTTTACGGATCTCGCCCGTTACCCTGAAGATCTTGATCTCGCTCAAGGCGGGGATTCCTCCGCGAGGGCGACGGTGACGGCACCCTCCTCGTCCTTGGAGAGCCTGACCCTAATCCTTCGGGGCGGTTTTTGGATGCCTCGTTCCCAGATGGCTTCGTTCACCTTCGTGTCTATGGTGATGGATGTGGGCTTCATGTGCCGCTCCACGAAGGCCCTTAGGACGGTTACGGCCTTCTCGGCCCGCCTGTATTTGGGGGCGACCCATGCCCTCCCGAGGGGGATTGTGTAGATTCTCTCTTCCACTGGCTCAGTCTCGGACATCGCCATGCCTCCTCTATGGCCTCAGCTTCCTAGTTCGCCAGTTTCTACGGCTCTTGGGGCTGAAACGTACTTGTCCGAGGGTCTTCGTGATGATCCACGCGGGTACTGCTTTCTTCTGCTTCCCCGCCTTTGCCAGTCGGAGCTTGAACGCCAGATGCTTGTTCCTCGCCACACTACATCCTCCTGATCCTGATGTCCCTACGCTGCTGGGCCTCGATCTGGGCCAGCATGTTCTTCAACATTTCGTCCGTGATTGGCAGTTCCACCCTCCTGCTCTGGGCCACCTGTATGAGCTGGACCTCCAGCTGCTGTGCGTAGTCCGGCTTCACCATCTTGATGTTCGTCAGCCTCTGCCGTGCCTCGGGGGTGAGGATCCTGCGGAGAAGGACCTGCTTGCGTTCCTCCGCCTCCTGCTGGGCATGCCGAATCTCCTCGGCCTGCTGCTGCTGGGCCTGGAGCTCGAGCAGCCGCCTCTCCCTCAGCCTCTGAAGTTCCTCATCCGAAGCCATAACCCCTCACATCAGTAGACCCTGAGTTCGGGCATCTCCCGCTCCAAGTCCCGCTTGATCTGCGTCGCCATGGCGTCGAGCAGGCTCCTGCCCTTGGGGCTGATG
>Ga0111229_155_pt1 | contig 10138 bp, 12 predicted proteins | sample DeeMarSWOR152_54_FD_80383 | JGI IMG/M metagenome (GOLD analysis project Ga0111229, IMG submission 80383) | Crenarchaeota group-15 archaeon DG-45 | reverse complement strand
TAACCTGGATGTTGTACTTCGTGACGGAGGCGGAGACGCCGATGATGTCGACCTCCTGGAACGCATCGGTGCCGACCATATCGGCGTCGACCTGGCCCGTGAAGGCGACGACCGGCGACGAGTCGATGTTGGCGGTCGCGATGCCCGTTACGAGGTTCGTGGCCCCGGGACCCGAGGTCGCCAAGCAGACGCCGACCCGCCCGCTCGCCCTCGCGTAGCCGTCGGCCATGTGCGCGGCCCCCTGCTCATGGCGGGCCAGCACGAACCTGAGGTCGGCGTCGTAAAGGGCGTCACAGAGGGGCAGGATAGACCCACCGGGCAACCCGAAAATGGTATCGACGCCCTCTCGCTCAAGCGCCCTTGTGAACGCCTCGGCGCCGGACAGCTCAACCATTCATGGTCGCCTCCCTGAAGCGCGCAGCTGTCCGAGGCCTCGGGCGGCCATGGTTGGACGGCTCCGTCCAGAGAAGTTTACGTTGGGCCCCTCTGGCCCCTGTGCCTGATTTCTCCCGCGGGGTCTAGTGTCGAATAATAAAACAATACCCCATTTACTTTCCCCCCCTAGCCGGGGGCACGACAAAGCGATACCCCATTTCGGATCTCCTCAAACAGGTTTAGATACCTACCACTTCGAAATAGAATAAAAACTTTGCGCGCTTATCGTCCTCTTGGACATCAGCCCGCGATCTTGTAGACGACATCGCCCGTTCGGACGCGGTCCTCCACCCTCAAGCCGATGGAGTCGCCCTCCCCCGCCTCCCGGATGGATTCATGCTCGATCTGCATGGACCCCACCGTCTGCTCGAAGTCCGTCGTCATCCCCTTGATGGCGATCCGGTCGCCGACCCTCAGCGTGTCGGTAAGCTCGATCACGGCGACGCTGATCCTGGTGAAATAGTGACTGACCTCGCCCACCTTCTCCAAAGGTTTTGACATGGGAAAGTATATTCTCAGGCCATTAAAAGGCTTTGCCTTTCTCTCAAACCTTTGAATCGTTGAAATAGGGAAGATCTGCATCGACGGTATCGACCCTATCCCATTAGGTTGATTAAATAAGCTCACATGTTCTGGCCCTCATTTCCCATCTTTTTAATGCTTGATACCGCTCCAGTACGATAACTCTACATGGTCGATCAAAAAGTCCTGCTGACTTTTCTGAACTCATATTTTTTCTCCAATTATTCATAGGAAGATTGTTTGATCATTTATTTATCGATTCTAACTCTAGATACGGATATTTTCGACAAAAGGCATATATGCTCTACTTGTCGATCGTCGTTCACCGAGGCATATTGGTATGGTGAAACACGGTGCCCTGATGCACGAGACAGAGGATGATGTCGCCGTGGCCGTGATGGATATCACCGCGGGCGTCGAGGTGAGGGTGATGACCCTCGGCGGCGAGGAGGTCTGCGCCATAAGGGCCGTCGAAGATGTCCCCCTTGGACACAAGATCAGCATTCTTGACATCGCCGAGGGCGAGCAGGTGAGAAAGTATGGACGCCCCATAGGCATAGCGACCCGGGCAATTCCCAGGGGCGCCCATGTGCACACCCACAACCTCAAGAGCATGAGGTGGTGATGATGGCCGAAGACCTGAAGCTGACCGGCTACCGGCGTGAGGACGGGCGGGTCGGCGTCCGCAACTACGTGGCCGTCATCCCCGTCGACGACATCTCCAACGCGGCCGCTGAAGGGGTATCCTACCTCATCCGAGACGTCGTCGCCCTGACCCACCCCTACGGGCGCCTGCAGTTCGGCGAGGACCTGGAGCTGACCTTCGACACCCTCATCGGGACCGGCAGAAACCCCAACATCGCGGCCGCCATCGTCATAGGCATCGAGCCCAACTGGACGGAACGGATAGTGGAGGGCATCGCCGAGACGGGAAAGCCCGTCGCCGGCTTCGGCATCGAGCGGGAAGGCGACCTGAAAACCATTGAGATGGCCTCCCGCAAGGCGCTGGAGTTCGTGCAGCATGCTTCGGAGGTCCAGCGGGAGCCCATCGAGCTAGGCGAACTGGTTGTGAGCGTCAAGTGCGGCGAGTCCGACACGACGTTGGGCCTCGCCTCCCTGCCGGCCGTGGGCCTCGTCTTGGAGAGGATGATCGAGGCCGGAGCTACGGCCATCTTCGGCGAGACCAGCGAGATCACCGGGGCGGAGGACCTCGTGGCCGCCCAGGCGGCGACGCCGGAGGTGGCCGAGGCCTTCATGAGGGCCTTCCAAGCCTATCAGGACTTCATCATCGGCACGGGCGCGGACCTGCTCGGCTCCCAGCCGACCCAGGGCAACATCCGGGGCGGCCTCTCCACCATCGAGGAGAAGGCCCTGGGCAATGTCCAGAAGATGGGCCGGAACAGGGTCCAATCCGTCCTGAAGCCGGCCGAGGCGCCCAAGGGGCCAGGTCTCCACTTCATGGACACCTCCAGCGCCGCGGCCGAGATGGTCACCCTCTGCGCGGCGGCCGGTTCGGTTCTGCACTTCTTCGGCACCGGCCAGGGCAACATCATCGGCCATCCCATCATACCCGTCATCAAGTTATGCGCCAACCCCCTCACCGTCGAGACGATGGCGGAGCACATCGACATCGACCTCTCGGATATCCTGCGCCTAGAGATGACCCTTGAACAGGCAGCGGACGCGATCATGCGCATGACGGCCCGCACCGTCAACGGCCGCCTGACCGCGGCCGAGGCGCTACGCCACAACGAGTTCGTGCTGACCAAGCTGTATCGGAGCGCCTAGGGAGATGACGAACGACATCGCCTCCATCTTCCCTCTTTTTTCCGATGGCTAGCGCGAGGAGCCCCTGAGAGATGATAATTCTTATCCAATGGGCGGCGCGCTGCATATCGAGCGAGCGATGATGAAAGCCCCTGTTTTCGCCGAGCCGAGAAGGGCGACCTCGATGCGATCTTATCGCGCCCTTCTGTGGACTCCGGATTCGACACGGAAGATGTGAGGAGGACGTTATGAAGTGACCTCTGGAGCGCACGTATCCGAGGGGCATCCCCGGGCGGGGTCGATACGGATAAGGGAGCAGCTTGCGAAGCACGTCGAGACAGGCGTGGTTGCGCTGGCGGGCCTGATAGCCCACGGAAGGGGTGAAGCCTTCGACTACATCCTCGGGGAGAGGACCTCTCCCTCCGCCATGCAGGCGATCACCGCCGCCGTCGCGGCCTTGATCCTCGCCGAACGGCCCGTCATATCCGTGAACGGAAACGTGGCGGCATTATGCGCCGAGGAACTGGTGAAACTCTCGAAGGCTTCCGGCGCCAGGCTTGAGGTCAACCTCTACCACCGGCTGCCTGGAAGGGAGGCCGCCATCGAAAGGCTGCTCAGGGAGGCCGGCGCGGAGGAGGTTCTGGGGGTTGGAGAAGTCGCCTCAGCACAGATAGAAGAGGTGAACAGCGACCGGAGGAGGGTGGACCCGCGGGGCATTCTCTCCGCCGATGCCGTCTTCGTCCCCCTCGAGGACGGGGACCGGACGGAGGCGCTGAGGCGGATGGATAAAACGGTGATCGCCGTGGACCTCAACCCCCTCTCCAGAACCGCGCAGCTCGCGTCCATAACCATCGTCGACAACATCGTCAGAGCCATGCCCCTTCTCGTCTCGGAGGTGGACAGGCTGAGAGGGCGAGGAGCAGACGAGCTCCGAGGCATGGTCGCCGCGTTCAGCAATAGGGACGCTCTATCCGACGCCATGCGACTGATGAATGAGAGGCTCAGCTCCCTTTCAAAGGAGGGAGCGTATATAGAGCTTCATGGCCGAGGAAGAAGGCGTGGCATTCGCGCGAAGGTTTAAGGGGGGTAGGACATGGACATTGCGCGTCTGAAGAGCCTCAAGGGCGTTAGGAAGATCGCGATGCTGACCGCGTACGACTACCAGATGGCCAAGATTCTGGACGCAGCCGGGGTCGATATCCTGCTCGTCGGGGACAGCCTTGGAATGGTCGTCCTCGGCTTCGACGGCACGAAGGCGGTGACGATGGACGACATGGCGAGGCATACGGAAGCCGTGGCACGCGGAACGGAGTCGGCGCTGGTCGTCTCAGACATGCCCGTATCCACCTATGACACCATCGAATGCGCGCTTGAAAATGCGGCTAGGCTCTTGGACGCGGGCGCCGATGCCGTGAAGCTCGAGGGGAACAAGTCCGAAGTCGTCTATGCCCTGATCGCATCGGGAATACCGGTGATGGGCCATGTCGGCCTGTTGCCGCAGACCGCGGATCGTTTCAGGGTGAGGGGGAAGAAGGGAGGCGAAGCCGAACGCATCTACATGGACGCCCTTGAGCTCGACGGCCTTGGCGTGTTCTCCATCGTCCTCGAGTGCATACCCCTCGGGCTTGCCAAGCGGATCACCGAGGCAGTCGGGGCCCTCACCATCGGCATCGGAGCGGGCGCCCACTGCGACGGGCAGGTCCTCGTCGTCAACGATATGCTCGGCATGGAGGAGAGCTTCGAGCCGAAACACGTCAAACGATACGCCAGCCTGAGCGAGACCATCAGGGAGGCGGCGCTCAAGTACATAGCGGAGGTCCAAACCGGGATATTCCCCGGCGACGAACATTCGTTCCACTGAGAAACCGACACATTTAGCGCCCCATGCCCTCGTAAATAGGGTATGAGTCCCTTACGCCTCATAAAGGGTCAGATAATGAGCAACGTCCTTTCCGTCACGACATCGCATGGTGTTGACGATGAAATGTCAGCTCTCCTTCCTGTTCGTGCCCTCTCACAAAGCGAATCGAGGATCTGATATACATCTATTCCTGGGTCAGAGGCGAATAGATGGCATAACTCTTATCGGTGAGCAGAGGGGGTATTTAGAGAACTGTGATGGAGGCCTCAGCTTTCGCTCCGGGCCACCTGACCGGCTTCTTCCAGATCTGCGATGAGGCCGAGGACCCTCTGCTGAGGGGCTCACGGGGCGCGGGGTTCTCCACGACCCTCGGCGTCCACACGAGGGTGGAGGCGGAGCCGGCCGGACGGAATTCCGTCACCGTCATCATAAACGGGGAGCGCACCGGGGAAGCAGGCGTATCGGAGAACGTGGCCAAGCGGATGCTCTCGGTCCTTGATAGGCCACACAGAATCCGGGTGGAGCATGAGGCTCAGCTGCCCATCGGAGCTGGATTCGGCTCCAGCGGCGGGGGAGCCCTCAGCCTGGCCCTGGCGCTGAACGAGGCCCTTGGGCTGGGCATGTCATGCGTCGAGGCCGCCCAGGTCGCGCATTTGGCCGAGATCGAGTGCAGGACCGGCCTCGGCACCGTTCTTGCCGAGCTTACCGGCGGCTTCGGGGTGTTGGTCAGGCCAGGGGCGCCAGGCATAGGGGAGGCGGTGAAGTTCAGGCACGGCGACCTCTCCGCGGTCTGCCTCCACCTGGGGCCCATCTCCACGAAGGAGGCCCTGGGGAACCCTGAGCTCCGTCGGAGGATAAACGAGCTGGGCGGCACGTTCGTAGACGAGCTCCACAGGGATCGGAGGCTGGAACCGTTCATGCAGCTCTCGAGGCACTTCGCCGAGCATGTGGGCCTCATCACGCCCAGGCTCAGGGCCGTGCTGGATAAGGCGGATGAGGCGGGATTCCCATGTACCATGGCCATGTTCGGGGAGGTCGCCTTCTCCCTCGTCGAGAGCGATAGGGCGGACGGGGTCGTCGAGACCCTCCGCGATGCCGCTCCCGGCCATGACGTCATCGTCGCCGGAGTCGATGACGAGGGCGCTCGACTTACCTGAACATCGTTCAGGCTACGAATTCATCGCGCTCGCAGCCCTGCCACGCCTTTCCACCAAATTTTCATGGTTTTCTCCCTTCAATTTATCTATGATAACGTTCGATGGCCGGCCTGCCCGCAATCGTCAGGCCTGTAGCCCAATCAAAATCATTATTTAGCGGTTCGAGGTCACTTATGACCCAATAAGGGAGAACCCATGATCCGAGGAGAGATCTTCAACTCAGCGACCATCGAGGGCATGGTCGCCGCGCCGGGGGCGAAGTGGCATCGGGACCCCCCCGACGTCATCCCCCTATGGCTCGCGGACCCCGACTTTCCCGTGGCGTCGGAGATCAAGAGGGCGCTGCTCAACGCGGTCCACGACGAGGACTTGTTCTACAACTCCGACCGGGGGGCGCGGGAGGCGATGGCGGCCAAGATCGCGAGGCGTAACGGGCTGGAGGCGACGGCCGACGATGTCATGATCACCCAGGGGGTGATACCCGGCATGTGGCTCGCCATCCGATATGCCTGCGGGGCCGGCGACGAGGTGGTCGTCAACGACCCCATGTACTTCCCCTTCTTCACCGCCGTCGATGCGACGAGGACGAAGCCGGTCTACTGGCCCCTGGAGCGGGAGGAGGGATACCGGTTCGACGTGGAGAGGCTGAAGGAGCTGGTGACCGAGAGGACGAGGCTCATATTCGTCTGCAACCCGCACAACCCCTGCGGCAGGGTGATGACGGAGGAGGAGCTCAAGGGCCTCGCGGACGTCGCCGTCGACAACGGCATCGCCGTCATGGTGGACGAGCTCTGGGAGGACATCCTCTTCGACGGCAGAGAGCACGTGACCCTGGCCTCCCTCAACCCGGAGATCGCCGACCTGACCATGACGAGCTGGGGCTTCTCCAAGACCTTCGGCGTCGCCGGCCTCCAGATGGGCTACCTCTGCGCGACGAACGCGGAGATGATGGATCGCCTCAGGAAGCTCGCCCAGGGGGTCTTCAGGGGGACCTCGACCCTTGCTAGGGCCGCGGCGCCGGTGATGCTCGGCGAGGCCCTAGTCTGGTGGAAGAGGGAGATGATGGAGCACCTCCACGCGATCCGGGGGCTGTGCGAGAAGCGGTTCGAGGAGATGCCGGGGGTCACGTGCCCCAAGCTCGAGGGCACCTACCTCATGTTCCCCAGGTTCGACCACGGGGTGAGCAGCGAGGAGCTGGAGAGGCACATGTTCGAGGAGGCCCGTCTCCGCTTCTCCGTCGGCACCCAGTTCGGCCCCCGAGGCGACGACCACCTCCGGATGTGCATAGCCACCAGCGAGGCCATCATCAACGAGGTCTTCGACAGGATGCAGAAGCCCCTAAACAAGCTGGAGTAGAGATAAAAACACAAGCCGCAACCAGTCTCCTCTCACATATCGAGACGACCGCTACACAGTACGAGGAGCTTTCGGATTTTCTATCTTTTCAATCTCTTCCACTCGATTTGAAACGCAGAGAAGGGCATATGATATTCGCAACAAAGAGAATCATCAGGCACGGCTGCTCCAGGCTCATGCCTATATAGTTTATGTGAACTATATATTCAAATTGTTCGACCGGCCCTGAATCACGCCGCCCCGGCAACAGGCGCCAACATTCCCATCGAAGATCTGATCCAGCCCTCTGCCTCTTGAGTTAGAACCCCTTCATTGGCCCTTCCTCAGGCCCCTCATCTTCTTACCCGAGCTGGTCAGGCCCCTGTAGGCACGTCCCCGCTGGCGCTTCGAGCGCTGTATCGGGCTGGGAGCCCTGAGCCCCTCCCCCTCCGCCTCCGCCTCCTTCATCCATCTCCGAAGACTCTCCACGTTCTCGTCGTAGCTGGTGCTACGCCTGAGGTCCACGGGCACTCCTCGATGGCGGGCCTCGCCAACGTTCAGCCCCACCTCGGAGAGCTCGTCCAGGGAGAAGCCTCTGCCGGCCCTCGTCTTCCGGCCGCGCCTGACCAGGGGTGAGACCTTGCTGACCATGAGCTTGACTCCCACGGGCGGCCTACCTGTAGGATTTCTGCTTCCTGCTTCGGGCTCTGGGGCCGCCGAACTTCTTGGACTCCTTGCGGCGGCCGTCGCCCGCGAGCATGGTCCTGTCGTACTCGGCGTAGGTGTTCCTGAGCCTCTTGCTCCTGGACCACTTGACGAGGCCCTGGGCTATTCCCATCCTGGCGGCCTCGGCCTGGCTCAGGTAGCCTCCGCCCTTGATGTTGACCTCGATGTCGAGGTTGCCGACGATGTCGCCGCCGGCCAGCATGAGGGGCTCCTGAATCTTCATCTTGGCGATCTCCGGCTGGTAGAGGTGGATGGGGATGTTGTTGATGCGGACCCTGCCCTTCCCCTCGGTGATGAGGACCCTCGCCTTGGAGGTCTTCCTCTTCCCCGTCGCCAGCAGCGGCTTCCTCCTCGACATGCGGCTTCCCTCCTTCTATCCCGATTCTCCAATAAAAACCTACTTGGGCGCTACCTCTTCCAGCCTATGTTGGCGGCGATCTCCCCGACGGTGATGTACCTGCCTCCCAGCCTGCTCACGTGAGCCTCGGGTATGGTCTCCTTCTTCGCCTCGGCCAGATCCTTGGGGACGCCGATGTGGGCCCTCACGCGCTTGAAGGCCTCCCGGCCCCGGGCCTTCCTGTAGGGGAGCATGCCCCGGATGGCCCTGCGAACGATCATGTTCGGCCTCCGCCAGTGGGTGGGCCCCCTCCCCCGGCCGCCCATCTGTAGGAACTCCTTCCTCGCCCTGATGACCTGGAGCCGCTTTCCGGAGACGACGGCGACCTCGGAGTTCACTATCTCTATCCTCTCCCCCTCCAGAAGCCTCTGGGCCACGACGCTCGCCATCCTGCCGAGGATGAGACCCTCGGCATCGATGACGGTTCTCCCGGCACCACCCTCCAAGCTTTCGACCTCCACAGCCCCGGACATCGGGCGCACGAACCCTGACAACGCCCCAGTGTTTAAAGGTTTTCGCCCACGCTCGATTCGACTGGGCAGGGGCGACATGCCCGCGTTAGATGGATACATGTCATGTGATTCGATGTTTACATTCGACCATGCTCCTCGCCCTCCCCGCCCTCCTCGTCCCCCTCACCCTGCCCACAGCGCTCAAGTTCTCCGCTGATCATCAGTTCCCCCTCGTCGATCCATATGGTGACTCTCTTCGCGTCGAGGAGCTTCGCAAAGGCGTCGAGGGTGGTCAGGTCGGTCTCGCCAAGCTTGTCTTTTATCTTGTCGATGAGCTCTGCTTTTCGGTCTCGGAGCCTGATGGTCTCTGTTATGCGCTCCATTCCCCTGCATGAGGAGCACAGCCAATACCCTTCAGCGCCGTAGAGCGTTTTGAACTCTTTGCCACATCCATCGCACTTCATCTTATTTCCCTTGACCGACTCGCCTCGAAGCCGATTATTCTACCAATTCTAACGGGTTTACTTACTTAATTTAAAATATCGCTTTTACTTGGGGTCGATGTCCAACGGTGCGCGATGCCCATTGATCGACTGTACGGCTCCTCACGCGGCCGCTGAAAGCGTCTAAGCGAGGTGGATTCATGCTTTCAAATGTGGGTAGGCCCCCATTATCGCCCCGAACCATTCAAGTTGAAAACTCGAGAGGAGTCGGATGCTTAAAGGATTATATTCGGGGGTGAGCGAATCATCCACGATCTAAATGACGTGGGGGGTAGAGGGATGAGACCAGCCATCGTGGTCATAGACGTGATAAATGACTTCGTGTCCGGGGCCTTGGGGAGCGAGCGGGCCGAGGAGATCGTGCCCAATATCCGAAAGCTGCTGCGAAGCGCCCGGGAGAGGTCGGTGCCGGTCGTCTACGTCACGGACGCCCACCTCCCCGAGGGAGACCGCGAGTTCGAGATATGGCCTCGCCACGCCGTCGAAGGCTCCGATGGCGCCAGGGTCGTCGACGAGCTGAGGCCGGAGGAGGGCGACCACCACGTCAAGAAGAGGCGCTACAGCGGCTTCTACGCGACGGGCCTCGAGGCGCTGCTGAGGGAGCTGGGGGTGGACACCGTGGTGCTGACGGGGCTCGTCACCAGCATCTGCATCCAGCATACGGCTGCCGACGCCTTCTTCCGGGGGTTCCGGGTCGTCGTCCCCCGGGACTGCGTCGAGGCCCCGACCGACGAGGCGCAGGAGGCGAGCCTCAGCTACATGGAGGAGATGTACGGGGCGGAGATCACCTCCTCCAAGGAGCTGATAGCGAGGGGGCTGCACATGGAGGGGGGACCGGGATGAGCCGATTTCACGTCGCCACCGAGGAAGAGATAAGGTCGGGGAGGACCACGGACATCTACTTCGTGAGGACGAGGCAGGTCCTCAAGGCGAAGGGGATGGACGGCGTCCGGGCCTCGGCCGAGATGACGTCGGGGGGACTG
>Ga0111229_175_pt1 | contig 10359 bp, 11 predicted proteins | sample DeeMarSWOR152_54_FD_80383 | JGI IMG/M metagenome (GOLD analysis project Ga0111229, IMG submission 80383) | Crenarchaeota group-15 archaeon DG-45 | reverse complement strand
TGGAAGAGGGTCCTCGACATCGAGAGCCGCAGCCTGAGGAACATCGTCGCCGGCCTGGGCGGACGCCTCGGCGGAGTCCCATACGAGAGCGGTTTCGAGATCACCACGGCCTCCGAGATAGCCGCCATCCACGCCATCGCCACCGACCTCATGGACATGAAGAGGAGGATGTCCGAGATCACGGTCGCCTACGACAATGACGGGAAGCCGGTGAAGGCCGGGCAGCTGAAGGCGGATGGGGCGATGGCCATACTGATGAAGGAGGCCGTCAAGCCGAACCTCGTCCAGACGCTGGAGAACACGCCCGCCATCGTCCACGGCGGACCCTTCGCGAACATCGCCCACGGCTGCCCCAGCCTCGTCGCCACCAAGTTGGCCCTCAAGCTCGCGGACTACGTCGTCGTCGAGCCCGGTTTCGGAGCCGACCTGGGGATGGAGAAGTTCTGCGACATTGCGGCGCGTGCCAGCGGCCTCAAGCCCGACCTAATCGTCATCGTCGCCACGATCAAGGCCCTGAAGCACCATGGTGGCGTCCGGCTGAGGGAGCTGAAGGAGTCGAACGTCGAGGCCGTCAAGAAGGGCATGGGGGTCCTGAACCAGGAGATCGAGAGCGCCAGGAAGTTCGGCCTACTCGTAGTCGTCTGCATGAACCATTTCGCCTCCGATGCGGATGAGGAGATCGAAGCGGTCCTCGACTGGTGCCGCGATAAGGGTGTCCCCGCCGCGTTCACGGATACGGTGCTCAAGGGGGGCGAGGGCGGCATCGAGCTGGCCAATCTTGTGCTACACGAGCTGGAGACTAAGAAGGCCGACTTCAGGTTCCTGTACCCGCTGGAGATGCCGGTGGAGGAGAAGATACGGACCATCGCCACTAGCATGTACGGCGTCGCTGACATCGATCTCCTCCCAGAAGCCCGCCAGGCCCTCAAGAAGATCGAGAAGCTCGGCTTCGACAAGTTGCCCATCTGCATGGCGAAGACCCCCCTCTCCCTGACGGACGACGAGAGGGTCAGGGGCCTGCCGCCCGAGGGATACGTGCTCCCCATCACAAACCTGAAGCCCTCCACGGGCGTCGGCTTCATAGTCGCCTACTGCGGCGACATCAACACGATGCCGGCGCTCCCAACCCACCCCGCTGCGGAGGGGATGGACATCGACGAGGAAGGCCGCATCACCGGCCTGAGCTGAGGCGGCGGAGATGACGGTCATCCTCGATGGGAGGGAGACCGCCTCCACGGTGATGGAGGAGCTGAAGGAGCAGTCAGAGAGGCTCAAGGAGAAGGGCGTCACCCCGACGCTGGCGCTGGTGCTGGTCGGCGATGACAAGTACTCCATGCGTTATGTGAAGATGAAGATGAGCCGGTGCGGAGAGGCCGGCGTCGAAGCCCAGCTCCACCACCTCCAGGAGACGACCCAAGAGGAGCTTCTGAACCTCATCGAGAAGCTGAACGAGGACGACGCGGTCCACGGCGTCATGGTCCAGCTCCCACTGCCCGAGGGATTCGACGAGCTGTCGACCGTGGAGGCCATATCGCCCGAGAAGGACGTGGACGGCCTCAGCCCGGCGACGCTGGGGAAGCTGCTGATGGGGGAGGAGTGCTTCCCGCCGGCGGGCGTCGAGGCCATCATAGAGCTCCTGCGCAGGCACGACATCGCCCCAGAGGATAAGCACTGGGTCATCGCGGGGCTGAGCACCATCGTGGGGAAGCCGCTGGCGGCGCTGCTGACGAACATGAATGTATCCGTCACATGCCTCCAGGCGGACCACCCGGATCTGGCGAGATATGCGAGGGAGGCCGATGTGCTGGTCGTGGACGTGGGCCGAAAGTGGGCGGTCACCGCGGACATGGTGAAGAGGGGCGCAGTGGTGGTGGACAACGGCAACAACTACGAAGGGAAGAAGGTCTACGGCGACGTCGACTTCGACGGAGTCAAGGAGATCGCATCCGCCATCACCCCGGTCCCCGGTGGAGTCGGCCCACTGCTCATCGCAATTCTCATCAAGAACACTCTGAAGGCGGCTGCTCGGTCAAGCGTTTAAAAGCTGGAACCCCCCATTTCTCTCTAGGTGAGGCCTGTGTCAAGGATCGACTCGCGCCGGGCCCGTAGGATGATGAAGCAGATGGGCCTGAAGATGGACGATCTCGGGGACATCGAGCGCGTCATCCTCCAGGGAAGGGGCAGGGAGATCGTCATCGAGGGGCCGGCTGTCACGGTCATCGACATGAAGGGCCAGCGCATGTACCAGGTCGCCGGCGGAAAGGTCACGGAGACCGCGAAGGAGAAGGAGCTCGTCATCCCCGAGGAGGATGTGCTGCTCGTCTCACAGCAGGCCGGCGTGAGCATGGAGCGGGCCCGCGCCGCCCTCGAGGATGCGGAGGGGGACCTCGCCAGGGCGATATTGATGCTGACGACGGGGTGAAAGCCGCGCCCGGATACTAGCCCAGCCAGACAAGATATCGATTCCAACATTGGTGGCGACGATTTGGCTTTGACCGTGAGGCGCCAAGGAGGCGTCGTAGTGGAATATAGGGGCGAAGGCGTCGTATTTGACCCCACCTCCGGCGCAATCCACTATCCCGCCTTCGTCTCCCACGCCCACGCCGACCACTCCGCCGCCTTCCGATACCGGGACCTCGTCAAGTACGCGACCGAACCGACGCACAGGCTGCTGGAGGCGCTGGGGTGGCGGATTGCGGGCGAGTGGAATCCGATCCAGGTCGGAGGGAAGATGAAGGTCGGGGACATCGAGGTGCGCGTCCACAACGCCGGCCACATCCTCGGCTCCGTCCAGTTCGAGGCGGCGACGCCGGAGGGGACCGTCCTGTACACGGGGGACTTCAACCTCGGCGACTCCTACACGATGGAGGCTGCGGAGCCCGTGAGCTGCGACCTCCTCGTCGTGGAGACCACCTTCGGGGCGCCCATGTTCAAGTTCCCCAAGCGGAAGGAGGTCGGCCTCGAGATGGTCAAATGGGCGGTCCTCGACGCAATCCCAAAAGGTAGAACCCCAACCTTCAAGACAGACTCTATAGGGAACGCGCAGGAGATCATCTCCATCTTCAACGAGATGACGAAGGTCCCCGTCGTCACTTCAAAGAGCGCCACCAAGGCCAGCGGCGTCTACAGCGAGTACGGCCACAGCCTAGACTACGTCGAGGCAGATACCGACGACGGAATAGAGCTCCTGGAGGAGGGGAGATGCGTGCTCATAGCTCCGAAGGGCTCAAGGTTCCGCCGCGATAACCTAGATGTGGCCCTGGCCTCGGGGTGGGCGGCCATCATGAAGAGGCGCGGTCAGTGCTTCCCCCTGAGCGACCACGCGGACTTCCGCGGCCTCCTCAGCTTCATCAGGCGATGCCACCCGAAGAGGGTGTTGACCTTCCACGGCGGGGCGCTGACGAAGGGCTTCGCCGGATATGTCAAGAAGAGGCTCGGAATCGATGCACGGCCCCTGACCGGCAGGGAGGAGACGCTTTTGGGTCAGGTCTCACAGAGCGAGATGAGGATGAGGGCCTGCTGCGACCAGCTCCTCCGGACCGTCCGCATCCCAGGCTTCGTCTACAATAACCCCTGGCTCGTGAAGGAGATGGCGCGACGAGGCTTCACCCGCAGCGAGACCGAGACAGCCCTAAAGCGCCTCATCGAAAACGGACTTTTAATGTCCGTGGGGCAAAGCGTCAAGCTCGCATAAATAACTCAATAGGCTCCCTACTCGATAGAGATAGTGAAGTTGAGAGATTTTTGGTAACGAATTAAATATGAATCGAAAGGAGGATTCAACCTAAAAAAGCCCATCTAGCGAAAAGGTATCCCAAAAAAAGGTCAAAAAATCCCATTATGGAGATTATTGGAATGAGCGTCAAGCTCTTCTTTGTTTTGAAGAGAAGCCATATTGGAAATATGAAACTTAAATATCTTGCATAACTTTGAACGTTTCCGCATAAAACAATAACTAAAACATTAATGGATGCGTAAACCGATAATCTCCAGTCAATCTCGTATATTTTTAAAACAAGTAAAATGAAGATAGAGAGGAGACAGAATACTAAACCTACAAATGCTTCATTAGGGGATAGATTAAAAGAATGTGGGGGATTCATCTGGAAAAGGGTGGGAAAAACATATTGGCTCAAGAATTGTCTGTTATGCCAATATCTTTGGGCGTAAAAAATGGCAAAGAAATTCCCTGTTTTCACGTATCCGTAATAAGACCATCCTACCTCCGCAAGAACGGGGAGTCCATATAACAAAGATTTGCGAAATTTTCCATTGAGGCAGTTGGCTATTAACATGGGAATTATTAAAATGATGCCTAGTGGTCGGGTGAGGGAGGCTCCAGCTACTAAAACGGATGCAAGAAGATGCCTGTCTTTTAAGTAGAAAAACCATGAAGACAAGGTTAAGGTAAGAAAGAGGCCCTCGCTGTATCCAAATGAAGTAAAAAGAAAAACTATTGGGAAAAAAGAAATCATAAGAGTTGCAGAAAAAGCTTCTTCCTCACCAAGATATTGTTCAGCAACGAGCTGAAAGAGTGGTATCCAAGCAACCCCAAAGATAGATGCGATTACTACTTGTGATATTACAAAATTGCCAATTAGGAGTCCAAATAATCTAATTGCCGTCGGAAATCCTGGAAGAAAAGCAAATACCTGTTGAATGGGTAACGCGGAACTTGTGGGAATATTTTGATACCAATGTCTAGCTATGAGGTTGTACCAGCCCCCGTCCCAGATCGTAAATGTCTCCCACCAAAAACTTATCGAGAATAGGTCCGGGCGAAGGTTGATCGACCGCTGAATCCAAGAAAACATCAAAATTTTCATTACGATAGAAATGACAACTGGAAGAACGAAACGTCTAATTCTTCTCAGTTTTCTCTCTCTAGATACGTGCATAGGCTTCGTGGTCAACCATTTAAGAAAATCTATCAGTAATTAAGATTAAGTTTTCGCTTTTTATAAATTATATTTCATGAGCGAAGCGATTCTTTTCCCTTCTGCGATCACTCATATTACTACAACGGTAAGTAGAGCGACCACAAGATCATCGATGATTCGGGTGGGAAACTTACAGTCCTTTCTCATCTGTCATGTAGCGTCTCTGGTTGTCCTCACCCTTGAAGGACCTTACCTGGCCTTTCTCGAAGAGGGACTTCAGAATCCCGTATGTTCTCTTCTCCTTGAGGTCCATCTTCACTGCGAGCTCCTTCAACGACATGGGCTCCTCGGCGAGTAGCTGTATCGCCTGCTTCCTCAGCTTAGCGGACAAGGATATCTCCGATCAGAAATTCCTCAGGATTCTAAAGAATTTGACGCCTTCAATTGAAGCATCCGATATATAAGCTGATCTACGGTGAAGGATGGAGAAGCTGGTTCTTTGTTCATGTTCGTGGCAAGAATCCCCCGATACAGCTGAAGCATTTGCGGGTGTTGGATTAAGCAGATGTGTAAAGGTTTTATACGAAGCCTCTGCGTTGAGCGTCTCTACCCGGAAGCCCATTTAAATAGAGATCTCTTCGAACAAAGATTGAGTCTTCGCCCCTTAGCTTGAAATCCTAAGAACCGTTCCCGTAGTTTTAGCTGTACCGATCTGTCTCTATTTCGGGAGGGCGCCTATGCTGAGGCAGTACAGGATCATACCCCAGTAAAATACCGTGCCTACGAGGAGCCAGAAGGTGTGGATCCAGCTCGGCCTCAGCTCCTCGGGCAGGAGCCTCCGGGTCACGTAGGCGAGGAGGGGGCAGTAGAAGGCCATGGCGAAGGCGGACAACCAGGTCCCCATGGTCACCAGAGCCAACGGCTCCTTCGCGATGAAGAATGCGGCGCAGGCCGGTATCAGCGTCCCGTAGAGGAATATGTAGTACCACTTGCTGAGGTGGATCCTCCTGGCGGCTGGCAGGTTGTAGTAGACGATGTCAGCCTGTCCCCTGGCGTATCCGTCGTAGACGCCGAAGCCGGTGTTCCAGATCTGGAGGAAGGCGACGACGTAGAAGGTCTTGGCGGCCCAGGGGGCGATGTACCGCTTGAAGACATCCCCCATGCCGGCGATGATGGCAAGGGACTTCCCGGTCCGCTCCAGCTCGATGAGGGAGGGGTCGAGGCCCAGCGCGCCGAGCTCAAGGAGGACGTAGAAGAAGGTGAGGAAGATGCTCATGACCCAGAAGAGGACGAAGGCGTCGAAGGTGCAATACTTCCTCCAGCCCTTCCACTTCTGTTTCTCCTCGGCGTCCCCCGGATCGAAGGTGTGCCCGGCCTCGGGCACCGACTCCTCCTTACCGAAGAGGCCCGTGATCCTCCCCATGTAGGCGCCCATCCCCATTCCCCGGTCCCTGCACCAGAGCGTGTACCAGATCTGCTGCATCCCCGACGGCCCCGCGTAGGCGATGGCGCCAACGACGAAGGGCATGAACTCCCTCGACGACATCTCGGGGTGCCAGTACCCGAAGCTGACGAAGCCCCTGAGGACCTCGAGGACCCGAGCTGGCGTTGCGATTGTCAGGGCGACGAAGATGACGAGGACTGCGCTTAGGATGATGGCGCCCGTCATCACCTTCTCGATGACGCTGTAGATGACAGGGCTCAAAGTGAGCAGGATGAGGATGGCGGCAACACCGAGGACGGCGAAGATCTGCCAGCTTGCCTCGCCGAAGGGGTTTCCAGTCGCGTAGCTCAGTATCTGACCAGCGGTCCCGATCCAGCCGGGCCAAAAGTAGATTACGGGGGCGCTGAGGAAGAAGATCCAGCTGAAGACCTTCCTGTAACCCATACCCACCGGGACATCTCCATCTGGACGAAGTACTGGATGGTGAAGCCGAGGAGGGCGAGCCAGAGGACGCCGGTCCCCCACATGAGGGCCATCCTGGGCCACATGATCATCTCCCCCATCCCGATGCCCATGGCGGCCAGGATGATGCCCGGCCCTAGGAGGTGACCCGCCTTGGGTGGTTTGGGGAGTTTCTCGCGCCTCAGCGGAGGGCCCTCGCCGATCTCCACACCTCCGGCTTCCTCACGGCTCTCTCTGGACATTTCGACTAAAAGGAGTGGGAGCGAGTTTTAAGATTTACTTCTCGGACGAAAAGGGAAAAGCCATGAACGCGTGATGACTGTGGCTGGTGAATCGCCTTTCGGGACTCGGAGATGGCCTCGTCTTCAGCATCCTTTCGATGTGGGCTCGGATGGTTCTCCGTGGAAGTCCAGTCGAAGCACATCCCAGCGAGTGTAGTGGCCAACGGCGTCGAAGTACGCCTTGGTGTGGCGGCGGTCGTCCGCATCGAGCTCCGCATACAGAATGGTCTCCTTGTTGAAGACGGGCTCCTGCAGGTAGACTCCGGCTGGATTTACGATGAAGCTGCCGCCCGCGGCGATGTTGAAGCCTGCGCACTCCCGGGGCAGTTCGTCGTCGGGGATGTACTGGCTGACGCTGATGACGAAGGTCTGCGTCTCGAAGGCGTACTCCTTAATGGCGTATTCGATGTCGCATAGATTTGACGGGTCGCCGGGTGTGAACCGCTTCTTGTCTCCGGGGTGGCGCCTCATGACCCACCATCCCGGCCAGACGGCGCAGTGGATCTCCTCACCAAGGATGGCCATGGCCGCCTTGAGCAGCGTCATGTGGTGCTCGTAGCAGACGAGGCCGCCGACGGTGCCGATCCCCGTGTCGAAGACTCTCACGTCGCGGATGTCGCCCATGCCCCAGACGATCCGCTCGCCGTGGGTCGGCATCAGCTTCCTGTGGCGTCCGAGGACCTCGCCGTCGTTACTGATGAACAGGATCGTGTTGTAGAGGGTCTCGCTACCCCTCCTGTCGCTGATCTCAGTGCAGCCCATGACCGCCACCAGGTCGGCGTCCCTAGCGGCGTCCCCAATCACGGCTGTGTCGTCGCTCGGGATCTTGAGGGCGTTCTTCTGGTACTCGACCATCAGGTCCGACCACCTCGAGATGGGCAGCAGCCCCCTCCAGTACGGGTAGCCGGGTATGAACGTCTCGGAGAAGACGATGAGCCTCGCCCCGGCCCGACCAGCCTCCTCGATGGTCCTGCAGGCCTTGTCGACGGTCGCCTCCTTATCCATGAAGACTGGCGAGACCTGTGCAGCCGCAACCTTGACCTTATCCAACATCTGTGATCGATAAAAAACCGCTTTATAACTATAAGAAAACACGGGTTTTGGAGCCGATCTCGAGGAGCTCAGCAACAGTTAAAACGTTGTTGAACATCGTAGCACTTATGGTCGCCAAGAGAAAACCACGGAGCACGCGCGAGGAGGCCAAATTCGACTCAAGCCATCTCGACGCGCCATCCTACCATCTGGGAATGATCTACGCCTTCGCCGAGGCGGTGGCCTCCGGCTGCAAGCGCCTAGCCCTCAGCCCCCCCATGACTGAGGAGCAGCTCGATTCCATCATCGACCAAGTCAGGCTGATAGCGAGGGAGTACGACCTCGTCCTAGACGTAGACAACAACTTCCTCACGACGAAGCTCTTCAACCCCGCCTATACACGCGGCAAGCGCGTGATCCACATGGCAGCCGAACAGGCCACAATAGACGAGTACAAGGCGTTGAAGGATTTTAAGAGAAGGCACGTCGAGGCTGGGACTCTGACGGAAGATCTCGAAGAGGAGATAGCGTGGAAGCTTGGCCGGCTTCTCAGCTACAGCGACGAAGCCATAACGCTCCTGATGAAAAAACCGCGTTTCTAGGGAATATTTTCTTCGCGGAAAACTATTAATGTCCATTCGCCCTACACCAGAATACCAAGGAGGAAGATGCTTGGTTTACGTCGTTAAGGACCTGTGTGTAGGCTGCGGTAAATGCGCCCTCTACTGCCCCGTCCAGGCGATAACCGTAGAGGAGACCGCCTCCATCGATCAGGAGAGGTGCGTCGAATGCGGGACATGCATGAGGGCCGAGTGCCCGGTTGACGCCCTTAGGCAGCCGGACCTCAAGCCCCCGAGGCTTCTCAGGAAGCTCTTCAGCGACCCTCTGGCCACGTTCAAGGAGACCGAGGTGCCCGGCAGGGGGACCGAGGAGATGAAGACCAACGATGTGACGAACAATGTGGGATTCGGCGAAGCCGGCTGGGGCATAGAGCTGGGGAGGCCCGGCGTCTCAACGGGCTTCAATGACGTTGAGAAGGTCGCCATGACCCTGGCGGAGCAGGGGGTCGAGTTCCTGGATCTAAACCCCGTCAGCATGCTCATCGACCACGGGACGGGGATGTTCACGCAGGACAACCCCTGGGGGCTCCCGCCCGAGAGCATAAGGAGGGTGAGGTCGCTCTCCGCCATCATAGAGTTCAAGACGCCCAAGGAGAAGGTGCCTGAGATCCTGCAGACGCTCAGGGAGGTCTCCGACGAGGTCGACACGGTCTTCTCGGTCGGACTGATCTCGAGATGGAGAGTGGAGGAACCCGAGCTCGCGCCGCTGCTTGAGGGGATTCCAGGCATCGAGGTGAGGCCCAACGGCAAGCACAACATGGGCCTCGGCCGCGCGGGGTGCCACTAGGGGGGAGTCGGATTGACGCACACGCTCTATCGCGAGGGAACCGTTGAGTCCCTGAAGAACGACTTCGTCCTCGTCATAACCGGCGCCAAGGGCTTCAACAAGAAGGGGTGCGCCCCCAGGCTCAGGCAGATGCTGAGGATCGTCTCGAGCTTCAACCCCATCAACATGGGCAGCATGGAGGTCGGCAACCTCGGCAGGGGCATGCCCCCGAAGGAGATCATCAACAACGTCACGGACGCCGCCATCATGCAGGCTGCCTTCGACGACAAGGAGACCGTCATCGAGGTGCTGAAGGCGCTGAAGGAGGCGGACCTCGGCATCTCCGTAACCATCAGCGGCCTCACGGAAGAGGTGAAGGACATCATGAGGAGGGCGGGCGTCGGTGACCACCCGCACACCTCCAACCTGGCGCTGGGCTTCATGGGCAGGCGGGAGAAGGCGCCATCGGACGAAGCCAGGCTCATCACCACCATGTGCGGACACGCCATGATCTCGGAGAGGATCGTCAACCACCTCCTAGAGATGATCAAGGACGACAGGATCACCCCAATGGATGCGGCCATCAGGCTGAGCAGACAGTGCACATGCGGAGCCTTCAACACCGTGCGAGCGGCGCAGATACTGGAGGAGCTCGGCGGCAAGTAGCACAAATTCTTCAGCGATCTTCCCCAAAACAACAAAAATTCCTTTCTACCGGGACTAAAAACCTCGAAAATCCACCGATACGTCGTCATCACAGGTGGTCTTCAGGGGCGGCGTATCGGTATCAGAAGGCTGGCACAATAGAGGGAAAGGCCCAGACCGCTGGCATGTGAGAAGTGTGCGCGTCGATGAGAGGCCTAGCGCCGCGCAT
>Ga0111229_153_pt1 | contig 10464 bp, 8 predicted proteins | sample DeeMarSWOR152_54_FD_80383 | JGI IMG/M metagenome (GOLD analysis project Ga0111229, IMG submission 80383) | Crenarchaeota group-15 archaeon DG-45 | reverse complement strand
TGAGGAGCGGGGCCAACCAGTCCCAGGTCTTCAGGGGGGCGATAAGGGGCGTGGGGGAGGCGCAGATGACGGCCGCCAGGTCCTTAGGCCTCTCCAGGCTCCGGGCCATCGTCCACGTGATGATCCCCCAGGCCTTCATCGTGGCCACCCCGGGCCTGGGCAGCGAGTACGCGCTCCTGGTCAAGGACTCCTCGTACGCCTTCATCCTGGGGGTCATCGAAATGATGAGGAGGGCGGACACGGTGAGGAAGACGACCCTCGACACGGTCTTCCCCTACCTCGCCGCTGCCCTCCTCTACATACTGATCACCTTCCCCCTCGCCACCTACCTGGACATGTGGGGGAGCAGAAAGAAGCGGCAGCTGGGGTTATAGGGGGAGGAGGATGACGAAGACAGTCCTGGAGTGCAGGAACCTCTGGAAGGTTTACGGGGACGTCGTCGCCCTGAGGGACGTCTCCCTCGAGATCAGGGAGGGCGACATCAAGCTCGTCTTCGGGCCGAGCGGATCGGGGAAGAGCACCCTCGCCCGATGCCTGGCGATGCTGACCACCCCCACCAAGGGGGATGTCTTCCTCGAGGGGGAGCGCCTGACAGGGCCTGGCGTCGACCTCAACAAGGCGAGGGCCCGGATAGGCTTCGTGTTCCAGCAGATCTGGCTCTTCCACCACCTGACCGCCATGGGAAACGTGGAGCTGGGGCTGAGGCGCGTGCTGAAGATGTCCAAGGCGGAGGCGAGGGAGCGGGCGATGCGGTCCCTGAGGGAGGTGAAGCTGGAGGATTGGGCCGGCCACTATCCCGCCCAGATGTCCGGGGGGCAGCAGCAGAGGGTCGGGATAGCCAGGGCGCTGGCGATGGAGCCGGAGATCATAATCCTGGACGAGCCGACCTCGGCCCTGGACCCGGAGCTGACGGGGGAGGTCATAGACGCCCTGAGGGACTTGGCGGATAGGGGGACGACCATGCTCGTCATCAGCCACGAGATGCCCTTCGCCCGGGAGGTGGCGGACGAGATGATATTCATGGACGAGGGCGCCATCGTCGAGAGGGACGCGCCCGAGGTCTTCTTCACCAACCCCTCCAGCGACAGGGCGCGGCGGTTCATGGCCCGGCTGATCAGGCGGACGAGGGAGGATTAGGACCGGATGTACTTCCTGATGAAGTATCTCCCCATGATCCTCAGGGGGTTCGTCCTCACGGTTCAGGTGACCTTCTTCGGCGTGCTGATGGGCCTCGCGCTGGGGATCCTCCTGGCGATAGGGGACCTGTACGGGGGGAGGGTCATCTCGACGGTGATCAAGCTCTACGTCGAGTTCTTCAGGGGGAGTCCCCTCATCGTCCAGCTCTTCATATTCTACTACAGCGTTCCCAACCTGCTCGGCATCCTCCTGGACAGCTTCACCGTGGGCCTGGCGGTCTTCGCCCTCAACAGCGCCGCGTACCAGAAGGGCTACATAAAGGGGGCGATGGAGTCGGTGTTCGAGGACCAGATGACGGCCGCCCTCTCCCTCGGCCTCACGAGGGCCCAGGCCATCAGGCACGTCGTGCTCCCCCAGGCCCTGAGGATCGTCATACCCGCGTGGAGCAACGAGTTCTGCTCGCTGGCGAAGAGCACGGCGGCCCTGCTGGTGATCGCCGTGCCGGAGCTCACGTCGGCCCTCAAGGCGATATCCTCCTGGACGTGGAGGGTCCTGGAGACCTACGCCTTCGGCGCTCTGATCTACCTGGTCTGGATCAGCGCCGTCATGAAGGTCCTGGACGTGATATACAACAAGGTCAAGATACACGAGATAGAGGTAACAGCCTAGAGCATCCCTCATCCCACGGCTTCGTCAACGCGACCGCGCGTCGTTCCCCCGAGATCGCGTCGGCTCCTCAGGGAGACGTCGCCCGAGATCACCCTGTAGCGAGCTCCATCATCCAGCTCCAGCACCAACGCCCCATCCTCATCGACGTCCAGGGCCCTGCCGCGCACCCTTAGATCGAGGCCTCTGACCTCCACCTCCTCCCCCAGCAGCGGCGCGAGCCTCCGCCACTCCTCGAGAATGGAATTGATCCCCCCCTCCCCCAGCATGGCGTAGTGGGCCTCGAGCTGCTCGAGGCAGCGGCATAGGAGCGTGTTCCTGTCGACCTCCTCTCCGGATGCCTCCCTCAGGGTGGCGGCCGACTCGCCCACATCCCCGGGAAGCTCGCCCTTGTCGATGTTGGCGTTTATGCCGATCCCCAGCACGACGAAGCAGAGCTCGCCTCCCTTGAGGACGGTCTCCGTCAGGATGCCGCAGACCTTCCTCCCCCGTACGAGGATGTCGTTGGGCCATTTCACCTCCGCCTGCAGTCCGAGGGCTCCCCGGATGGCGTTGGCGATGGCGACGGCCGCCGTCAGCGTCAGCCTCGGTGCCTCCCTCGCATCCATCTCCGGTCGAAGGATGACGGAGAACCAGAGCCCCCCCGCGGGCGAGTGCCAGCGCCTCCCGAGCCTGCCCCGCCCCTGTCTCTGCCTCTCAGCCACGACCACGCAGCCCTCCTCGGCCCCGGCGTGGGCCAGCCCCTTCGCCACCTCGTTGGTCGAGCTCGCCTCCTCCATGAGGTGGATTACATGCCCCAGACGGGCGGTCCTGAGGCGTGCCCGTATCTCATCGAGGCTGAGCTCTTTCATCGCCGTCAAGCCTGAGCCTCCTGGCTGGGCCTCGCCGTGGGGCGATACAACGATATCTCGTATCCCAGGGGCTGAGAACATTTTTAAGAATAACACCTACGCATAATTAGGTGTCTTCTTGTCGAAAGCAGAGTACGACGTTGTAGCCTTCAAGAACGTCATGATCCCCATGCGGGACGGCGTGAGGCTGGCGACGGACATCTACCGCCCCGCGATGGGCGCCGAGGTCGCCGAGGGCAGGCTCCCCACCGTACTGGAGAGGACCCCCTACAACAAGGAGCGGGGAGATTTCCCGGAGAAGGGCAACTACTTCACCAGGCGGGGGTACGTCCTCGCCGTGCAGGACTGCCGGGGCCGCTTCAAGTCCGAGGGGGAGTTCTACGGGTACCGGGACGACCCCCCCGACGGCTACGACACCGTCGAGTGGATCGCGAAGCAGCCCTGGTCCGACGGCAAGGTCGGGACCATGGGCACCTCGTACATGGGCTGGGTCCAGAGCGCCCTCGCCCTCCTCAACCCGCCCCACCTCGCCTCCATGTTCCCCAACGTCAGCATCTTCAACGCCGGCCTCCACTCCGTGAGACATGCAGGGGCCCTGGAGATGCGCTGGTTTGCGTGGGCCTTCCTCCGGGCGACGGACAGCAAGGAGGCCGCCGCGGACCCGGCCATCGCCAAGGCCCTCCTCGAGATGAGGTTCGACGAGCTCATCACCCGCTGGCCCATTAAGAGGGGCCAGACGCCCATAAGCCTGACGCCGATATACGAGGAGTACGCCTTCGACATCCTCACCCACTCCGACTACGACGAGTTCTGGAGGAGGACCGGTCGGGGCTGGATGGGGGACGTGGAGGAGTACCTGGACGACCACGCCGACGTCCCCATGTACTACTCCGGCGGCTGGTACGACTCCTACTGCAGGAGCACCCCCGAGTTCTACGTCAAGATGTCGGAGGCCAAGAAGAGCCCGGTGAAGCTCATCATGGGGCCATGGACCCACGGCGACGCGGCGATCTTCGCCCGGACCTACTCCGGCGACGTCGACTTCGGCCCCGACGCCGCCATCGACTACAACGCCTTGAGGCTGCGGTGGTTCGACCAGACGCTGAAGGGCGAGGACACAGACATCCTCAAGGAGCCCCCCATCAGGATCTTCGTCATGGGAGGCGGCGACAGCAGGCGGAACAAGGACGGGAGGCTGAACCACGGCGGCCGGTGGAGGCATGAGAAAGAGTGGCCCCTGGCCCGAACGAAGTACGAGAAATACTACCTCCACGGTGGCGGCGGCCTGAGCCCCGAGAAGCCGAAGGAGAAGAGCTCATCGACGAGCTACGTCTACGACCCCGACGACCCCGTTCCCACCATAGGCGGCAACCTCTCCACCCTCCTCTACATCCTCCCCATGCCGGAGGGCTACGAGGCCATGGAGGGGCTGTCCAACCACGAGAAGATGGCCGTCCTCAACAAGCCCCTGGCGAAGATCGGCGCCCAAGACCAGGTGGAGGCCCCCGACGTCTACGGGGCCAAGCCGCCGTACCTGCCGCTGTCGTCGAGGCGCGACGTCCTCGTCTTCCAGACCCCGCCGCTGAAGAAGGACATGGAGGTGACGGGCCCCCTCCACGTGGAGCTCTGGGCCTCGTCGTCGGCCGTCGACACCGACTTCACCGCCAAGCTCATCGACGTCCACCCGCCGAACGAGGACTACCCCAACGGCTACGCCATGAATCTCGCCGACAGCATCATCCGGGCCCGGTACCGGAACTCCTTCGAGAAGGCGGAGCTCATGGAGCCCGGCGCCGTCTACAGGTTCGCCATCCAGCCCTACCCGACGAGCAACCTCTTCAAGAGGGGCCACAGGATCAGGCTCGACATCTCCAGCAGCAACTGGCCCAGGTTCGACATCAACCCCAACACCGGGGAGCCCCTGGGCCTCAGCACGACGACCGTGAAGGCCGTCAACACCATCCACCACGAAGCGGCGCGCCCCAGCCACATCGTCCTCCCCATCATCCCGGGCTGAGCGACATCGCAAGCCGGCAGACAACCCCCCTTTTTCCATCGCAGCTCCCGTACTTCTCATGCGATCGATGAGCGCTAGGCGCTGCCCCGTCTCAGCCAGGTTCTCTTTAGGCTGACGATTCGCCTTAACCCGTGTGTCAATCCCAAGCTATTTATATCGGATGATGGAAATATTCCTGACTCCGGATCATGAATGATTCTGAAATTTATATCTCAGACGAAGCCGTGATAAAAAATAAAGATATTCACGACGTTTATGAGAGATGTATCGAATGGATAAAAAAATCAAGAGCTAGAATTGTTGAAGAAGAACCTCCAAAATATTTGAAAGCCGAGAGATATATTGAATATCAAGGATATATGACCATTTCAAATAGCATCATGATAGATTTGGAGCCATGTGAAGATGGAGTAAGAATTCGGGTGAAAATACCGAAAGTGCTGGTTACGCGCCTGATGCCCCTTTTGGAGTATCAGAATGGAAAGCTGATAGAAATAATCGAGGATTTTTATCAGCACGCAGGGGTCAACATCGACAGGCCTCTGCTGAGAAGGATATATCCCCGGGAATGTCTCGACGCAATGCTCAGAGGAAGCCTGTTTTTCTCGATTTTGACGGCATCCCTCTGTCTTCTCACCGTATATGTCTCCATAAACTATTTTTCGGGCATAACCTCCGCGCTGTTTTTATTGCTGGGCTTAACGGGGTTCTACACGTTCTCATACCCCCGATTGAAAGAATTTATGAGGGCCAACAAGAAAAGGCGAATACTCTATTCAGCGCAGCCCTGAAAATCGCACGCTCAGGAAGTCGGTTACGAGACATCCTCATCTGCGACCTTTGACATCGCCGCAGCTCAGCGTGCGACGTTCTCCCTGATGTAGTCGACGATGGTCTTGAGGCTAGTCCCGGGGCCGAATATCTCGGCGGCCCCCTCCTTCCTGAGCCTCTCCCTCTCGTCCTCGGGTATGATGCCCCCGCCGATGACCAGGATGTCGGACGCGCCGCGCTCCCTCACGAGCCTCAACACCCTGGGGAAGAAGCTCATGTGGCCGCCGGAGAGGGAGCTGAGACCTATGACGTCCACGTCCTCCTGGATGGCGGCCTCCACGATCATCTCGGGCGTCTGCCTGATGCCCGTGTAGACCACCTCCATCCCGGCGTCCCTCAGCGCCCTGACGATGACCTTCGCCCCCCTGTCGTGGCCGTCGAGGCCCACCTTGCCTATGAGCACCCTTATCCTCCTTCCGCCTTCCATGCCCCCGGCCTCCTCAGACGATCGTCGCGGCCCTGTACTCGCCGAACACCCCTCGGAGCGTGTCCGATATCTCGCCGTTGGTCGCCCGGGCCTCGACCGCCTCGATGATGTAGGGCATCAGGTTCTCATCCCCCTCCGCGGCCCTCCTCATGTCGCCGAGGGCCCTCTCCACCTCCCCCCTCTCCCTCCTCGCCTTGAACGCCCTCAGCCTCTCGATCTGCTTCTTCTCCAGCACGGGGTCCACCCTCAGCGGCTCGATGGGGATCCGCTCCTCGCCGGCGTAGGCGTTGACGCCCACGACGACCCGGTCGCCGCTCTCCGTCTCTCTCTGCTGCCTGTACGCGCTCTCCGATATCTCCCTCTGATAGAACCCCCCGTCGATGGCCGCCGTGGCCCCGCCCATCACCTCGATCCTGTCGATGTACCCGTAGGCCTCCTCCTCGATCTCGTCGGTCAGGCACTCGACGGCGTAGGCGCCGCCCAGGGGGTCGATGGTGCCGGCCACGCCGCTCTCGTGGGCGATGATCTGCTGGGTCCTCAGGGCCGTCGTCACCGCGACCTCGGAGGGGAGGCCCAGGGCCTCGTCGAAGGAGTTGGTGTGCAGGGACTGGCACCCGCCCAGGACCGCCGCCAGTCCCTGGATGGTGACCCTGGCGATGTTGTTGTAGGGCTGCTGGGCCGTCAGGGTGACCCCGTCCGTCTGGACGTGGTACCTCATGAGCATGGACTCCCGGCTCTCCGCCTCGAACCGGTCCCTCATGATGGCGGCCCACATCCTGCGGGCGGCCCTGAACTTCGCGATCTCCTCCAGGAAGTCGTTGTGGCACCCGAAGAAGAAGGATATCCGGGGTGCGAAGGCGTCGACGGGCAGCCCCCGCTCGACGGCCGACCTCACGTACTCGATGCCGTTGGCGAGGGTGAAGGCCAGCTCCTGGGCGGCCGTGGCCCCCGCCTCCCTCATGTGGTATCCGCTCACGCTGATGGTGTTGAACCTCGGGACGCTCCGGAAGAAGTGCTCGATGATGTCGACGACGAGCCTCATCGACTCGGCCGGCGGGTAGATGTACGTCCCCCGGGCCACGTACTCCTTGAGGAGGTCGTTCTGGGCCGTCCCCCTCAGCTCCGCCGGGGGCGTCCCCCGGACCTCGGCGGCCTTCAGGTACATGGCCAGGACCTGGGGCGCGGTGGCGTTGATGGTCATGGACGTGCTCACCCGGCCGAGGTCGATGCCCTCGAAGAGGCGCTCCATATCCTCCAAGGAGCTGATGGGGACCCCCACCCGGCCCACCTCCCCCTCCGCCATGGGGCTGTCCGAGTCGTACCCCGTCTGGGTGGGCAGGTCGAAGGCCACGCTCAGCCCCGTCTGCCCCTGCTCCAAGAGGAACTTGAACCGCCTGTTCGTCTCCTCCGCCGAGGCGTACCCCGAGTACTGCCTCATCGTCCACAGCCTCCCCCTGTACATGGTCGGGTATATCCCCCTGGTGAAGGGCGGCTCCCCGGGGAAGCCCAGCCTCTCGACGTAGTCGAGGTCGCCGATGTCCAGCGGCGTGTACAGCCGCTTCACGGGCCTGCCCGACGGCGTGGTGAACGCCTCGGCCCGCTCCGGGAACCTCGATAGGCCGGGTTCCACGGTCTCGGTCTCCCAGCGCTCCAGCTTCCCCCTGAGGGAGGACAGACGCTGCTTGTTGAACATCGCAGCTTAACCCCGATTACAGGTTGAGGCGGGGCAATAAAGGCTTTTCAGGCATGTGCGAGAAGCGAGGGGGCCGTTGCATCCCGACGTCGAGCCCCTCCGTTCGAGCTCTCCCTGAGAGGCGCTGCAATGGCATCCTCGAGCGCAGTATATATCCTATAGGCGCTCACCATATCCTCTATATACGGTGAACTTGTATTTGGAAAAGTGAGAGGAGATGGCCGGGACGAGGGAGCCGACGAGGCGGGCGCTTGAGCGCCTGAGGGAGCTGAACCGACAGGCTGAGCTCGGCGGCGGGAAGGAGCGGATCGACCGGCAGCACGAGAGCGGCAAGCTGACGGCCCGGGAGCGGATCGATCTCCTCCTAGACCCCGGGAGCTTCCAGGAGCTGGACAAGCTCGCGGTCCACCAGTGCGCAGAGTTCGGCATGGGCGAGCGGAAGGTCCTCGGGGACGGCGTCGTCACGGGCTTCGGCACCGTCGACGGCCGGCTCGTCTACGTCTTCTCCCAGGACTTCACCGTCTTCGGCGGCTCCCTGGGGGAGATGTTCGCGAGGAAGGTGTGCAAGCTCATGGATCTCGCCACGAGGACGGGGGCGCCGGTCATCGGCCTCAACGACTCCGGCGGGGCCCGGATCCAGGAGGGCGTGTCGAGCCTGGCCGGGTACGGGGACATCTTCTTCAGGAACGTCGCGGCCTCGGGGGTGGTGCCGCAGATATCCGCCATCATGGGGCCGTGCGCCGGCGGGGCGGTCTACTCCCCGGCCCTCACCGACTTCATCGTCATGGTGGACGAGACGAGCCACATGTTCATCACGGGCCCCCAGGTCATCAAGACCGTCCTAGGCCAGGAGATAACATTCGAGGAGCTCGGCGGAGCCATGGTCCACAGCCGGACCAGCGGCGTCGCCCACTTCATCGCCGAGGATGAGGAGGGCTGCATCCGGATCATCAAGCAGCTCCTCGGCTACCTGCCCTCGAACTACATGGAGGACCCCCCCATCGCGGAGACGGGGGACGACCCCAACCGGACCGACGAGGCCCTGGAGGGCATCATCCCGGACGACCCGGACAAGCCCTACGACGTAAAGGAGGTCATCTACCGGGTCGTCGACCGGGGCGAGCTCCTCGAGGTCCAGCCCCTCTGGGCGCCCAACATCGTCGTCGGCTTCGCCCGGCTGAACGGCCGGGCGGTGGGGGTCGTGGCCAACCAACCCTCCTACTACGCCGGGGCCCTCGACATCAACTCCTCCGTGAAGGGGGGGAGGTTCGTCAGGTTCTGCGACGCCTTCAACATCCCCGTCGTCACCTTCGTCGACGTCCCCGGCTTCATGCCCGGCGTCGACCAGGAGCACGGCGGCATCATTCGCCACGGCTCAAAGCTCCTGTACGCGTACTGCGAGGCGACGGTGCCGAAGATCACGATCATCCTCCGCAAGGCCTACGGCGGGGCCTACGACGTCATGGGGAGCAAGCACTCCGGGGGCGACATCAACTACGCCTGGCCGACGGCCGAGATCGCCGTCATGGGACCCCACGGGGCCATCAACATCATCTTCCGCAGGGAGATCGAGGAGGCCGAGGACGCGGAGGAGAGGCGGACGGAGCTGGCGACGGAGTACAGGGAGCGGTTCGCGAACCCCTACGTGGCGGCGGAGAAGGGGTACATCGACGCCGTCATCGAGCCGTCGGAGACCCGGCCCATGCTGATCAGCGCCCTCGAGATCCTGGCCACCAAACGTGAGGCCCGACCTCCGAAGAAGCATGCGAACATACCATTATAAGGGCGCGTCCGAGTCTCATAACCGTCCCAGGATGGGGTGCGTGCCCTGACCACCAGGCCCGTGAAGATCACCGACACCACGCTTCGGGACGCCCATCAGTCGCTGATGGCGACGAGGATGGGCACCGAGCACATGCTCCCCATCGCCGAGAGGATGGACCGGGTGGGCTTCTTCTCCTTCGAGGTCTGGGGAGGGGCGACCTTCGACGTCTGCGTCCGGTACCTGGCCGAGGACCCCTGGGAGAGGATCCGTCGGCTCAAGGAGCGCATGACGCGGACGCCTCTGCAGATGCTGCTCCGGGGGCAGAACGTGGTCGGGTACCGGAACTACCCCGACGACGTCGTGGTGAGGTTCGTGGAGAAGGCCCACGAGAACGGCATCGACGTGTTCCGGATCTTCGACGCCCTCAACGACGTGAGGAACATGGAGGTGGCCGTGGAGGCCGTCAACGGGGTCGGGGCCCACAGCCAGGGCGCCATCTGCTACACCATCAGCCCCGTCCACACCATCCGGCACTACGTGGAGAACGCCGAGAGGCTGGCCGCCCTGGGCTGCGACTCCATCTGCATCAAGGACATGGCCGGCATCCTGGCCCCGCAGGTCGCCCACGAGCTCGTGACGGCCCTCAAGGAGGGGGTCGGCCTCCCCGTGCATCTCCACTGCCACAGCGCCAGCGGGATGGCCATGATGACATACCTCCGGGCGTGCGACGCCGGCGTCGACATCCTCGACACGGCATTCTCCCCCCTCGCCTGGGGGACCTCCCAGCCGCCCGTGGAGTCCGTGGTTGCCGGCCTGGGGGGGATGCCCTACGACCCGGGGCTCGACATGGGCCTCCTCAACGAGATCGCCGACTACTTCAGGGGGCTGAGGGAGCGGTGCTTCGACCCGTCGGGGCTCATCGACCCCAGGTCGGAGCAGGTCGACCCGTCCATCGTCCTCCACCAGATTCCCGGCGGGATGTTCTCCAACCTCCTCTCGCAGCTGAGGGAGCAGAACGCCCTCGACAGGCTGGGGGAGGTCCTCGAGGAGGTCCCGAGGGTCAGGCGTGAGCTTGGG
>Ga0111229_176_pt1 | contig 10637 bp, 13 predicted proteins | sample DeeMarSWOR152_54_FD_80383 | JGI IMG/M metagenome (GOLD analysis project Ga0111229, IMG submission 80383) | Crenarchaeota group-15 archaeon DG-45 | reverse complement strand
AGGGGTCTGACCCATGGTCAAGAAGACGTTCAACTTCATCATCAGCGGCGGGGAGGCGACAGGTGGGCCGCCAATCGGCCCGGCGCTCGGCCCCCTCGGCGTCAACATCATGGGGGTCGTCACCAAGATCAACGAGCTGACCGCCGAATACGAGGGGACGAAGGTGCCTGTGGATGTCACCCTGGACACAGACACGAAGGAGTTCATAGTCAAGGTCGGGATGCTCTCGACATACGCCCTAGTGACGCAAGCTCTCGAAATCGCCAAAGGGTCGCCGACACCTAATACGGAGTACGTCGGAGACTTATCCTTTGATCAGCTCGTCGATATCGCAAAACGGAAGAGGGAGGGGCTGCTGGGGGCGACGCTGAGGTCGGCGGTGAAGGAGGTCCTCGGAAGCTGCCTCAGCATGGGGGTCACCGTAGACGGCAAGCCCGCCAAGGAGGTATTCGCTCTCATGGAGGCCGGCTCCTACGAGGAGTCCCTCACGGGGGTCGCCTAAAGTTTTATATTAGGTCCCGAGGGAAATGAAGGAGGCTCAGGAATGTCGATCCCCAGGGAGAAGATCATCGACGCCCTCGCGAAGGCGAGGGAAGCGGCGCCCGAGAGAGGCTTCGAGCAGTCGATAGATCTGACTGTGAACCTGAGGGAGCTCGACATGAGGAGGCCCGAGAACAGGGTCAACCTCCGCATACATCTGCCAAACGGCGTCGGAAGCAAGAAGGTCCTCGTCTTCGCCTCAGGCGACCTCGCCCTCAGGGCCAGACGAGCAGGCGCCGACAGCATCATCGAGCCCCCCGAGCTCCAGGAGATGGCCTCCGACAAGAAGGCCGCCAAGAAGCGGCTGAAGGACTTCGACGTATTCATAGCTGAGGCGCCCCTCATGCCCACCGTTGGCAGGGTCGTCGGCCCCATCCTCGGCCCGAAGGGTAAGATGCCCACCCCGGTCCCACCTCAGGCCCCCATAGACACTGTAATCGAGAGGGAGAGAAGGGCCATCATCCTACGCAGCCGGGACAAGCCCATCTTACACTGCATAGTCGGCAGTGAGGGGATGGAGGACGAGAAGGTCGCCGAGAACGTGGAGAACGTCCTTTCTAGCCTATTTGCGGCGCTCAGGAGGGGTATTGGGAACATCAGGTCCATATACCTGAAGCTGACCATGGGGCCGGCTGTTAAGGTCCTCTGAGGTGAAAATGAATGTCGCGGGTCTCGGAGGAGAAGCTCAGGATCGTCGACTCGACCATCGAACTCCTGAAAGAGTACGAGATCATCGGAGCAGCCGACCTTCACAAGGTTGGGAGCGGCATGCTCCAGGACCTCAGGAAGCAGCTCCGGGGCCAGCTCGCCATCAGGTGCATCAAGAACACCCTCATGCAGATAGCCATGGGGAAGACCGACCTCACGGGCATGGAGGAATTCCTGGAAAGGATTGCGGGGCCGAACATCTTCATCTTCTCCAACGGCAACCCCTTCAAGCTGGCGATGATGCTCCACCGCAACAAGGTCAAGGTCTTCGCCAAGACAGGGGACACCGCCCTCGACACAATCGTCATCCCCGCCGGGAACACCGGGCTCTCGCCGGGGCCGATCCTCAGCCAGTTCGGAGGCCTCGGCGTGCGAACCCGGATCGAAGGCGGCAACATCTGGGTGGTGCAGGACACGGAGGTCGCGAAGGCAGGCGACGAGATATCCCAGGCACTCGCCGAAGTCCTGGCCCGCATGGGCATGAGGGTGGCGGAGATGGGCCTCGACATCAAGGCGGTCTACGAGCGTGGCACGACCATCCCCCATGATGAGCTCATCCTCGACCTAGAAGCCTACGCTGAGCAGCTCAAGGAGGCCCACGACAACGCATTCCAAGTGGCGCTCAAGTCTTCGTACCCAACGCCACAGACCCTGCCCATGCTCCTCATGCTGGCGGCTCAGAATGCGAGGAGGGTCGCCCTTGAGGCCGGATACGTGTCGCCAGAGACAGTTACAGAGCTCGTGGGAAAGGCTCACTCTCAAGCCCTAGCCCTGGAGCGACTGGTAAAAAGTAAGCAATAGAAGCCCGGCATCAAATTAGCCCTTTGATCTTCATCACGGCATTGACGTAGTCTTGCGGCTTTAGGCCCGGGGTCTGCGTATCTGTATCTTTGTAGAAACGTTTGACCGTCTCCGAGACTGTCCCCTCTTCAAGTTTCACTCCGCTCAGCATCCATTCGAGGGTGGCGATGGCCTCCTTTGGTAATACGAAAAAGTCACCTCGAATCTGGATGCCAAGTATCTCATCCCCCTTCACCTCGGCCCTGACCCGAATCAGCTTCCGAGCCTTGTGATCGGCTTCAACAACCTTGACATCTCCAGCTATCTTCACCGCCCTTCCCTCTCTCCGGTGAGCTGGCGACGTCTCCATGTGCAGCCATTCCCTTGAGGTGTGCATGGGCTTGACCACTTCGTTGAAGATTCTCCACTCCTCCTCGGTCGGCTTCTCCCTCACAAGCTCTACACCGAGGAGTTCCTGGAAGGCTTCTACGTACTTCTGCTTCACCGTCTCTGCCGGGGGCGGATGCCCCAGCTCGCGTCTGAGGGTGCTGACCCAGTCCCGCATGCTCTTCGCCATCTTGTCCCTGAACTTCTCGTCCGGGACCCTCAGCACCCTCGCCATCATCCCGTAGTCCAAGTCGAGGATCACGTTCCCAACGAGGATGGATGCTGACTCGTGCATCCCCGCGCCGTTCCCCGAGATCTTCCGGCCGCCGACCACGACATCGTTGAGGGGCTTGAACTCCGCCTCGACGTCCAGCATCCTGTACGTCTCCACGGTGACGGCCAAGAGCCTCTCGAACATCTCCTCAACGTTACGCGGGACTGCAGGACTGTTCTTGGCGACGATCTGGTAGAAAACTTGGTCTCCGTCCAAGTAGGTGGCGCCGCCGCCTTGACTACGCCGTATGATTGGCAGTTCTTTCTCCCTGCAGAAGTCTAGGTCGATCTCCTTCTCAAGGTCCTGATGGTATCCGAGGCAGACGTAGGCGCTGCCCGGCTGGAGCATGATCAGGGTGTTTGGGGCCTCTCCCCTGTGGACCGCCTCTGCAGCCGCCTCGTAGAAGGTCTGGGCCACGAGGGGTTCGGGGCTACCTAGGTCTATGAGCCGCCAGCGCTCCATGGATGAACCAGCCGAAAAAAGGGTGTTTCAAGCCTAGACGCCGTGCTTGGCCTTCTCTTCCCCTAGCCAAGTCTCCAGTGCTCCCTGATCGGAGCCCTTTATGAGGTCCTTGAGCTCCTCCTCAAGGTTCGATGCCTCGAGGACGGCTATCCAGCCCTTTCCGTAGGGGTCCTCGTTGATGAGGGATGGCTTCTTCAGAACCTCTTGGTTGAGCTCAGCTATCGTGCCCGAGAGAGGGACCTTCAGGGGTCCGACCCATTTCCCGCTCTCCACCGTGCCCAGTGTCTTACCCATCTTGACGGAGCGCCCCACCTTACGGGTGTTCAGGTTGACGAGCTTCCCTGCCGCCTCCTGAGCCCAGTCGTTGTATCCCAACCGTGCCTTTCCGTTTTCCACCTTCACCCACATGTGATCCCTGTGGTAGTAGAGGTCTTCCGGAAAATCGTTACCGTTGATCTTGACCATGTCTTCTCACCTATACATCTATCAGATACCTGATGACTTTTTATTAATCCTTATGTTCGATGGGCGATCAAATTAGGAGGTACTGGTCGAGAGTAAACGCGGAGAGGACGATAACGATGTAGGGCGCCGTGAGCTTGAAGAGCCACCAGCCTCCCTTTTTCGACGGCGTGGCATAGAACCTCGCTCCGACCAGCAGCAGTGGGATGTTGATGACGGAGACCGCCAGAGCGAAGAGTATCGACCTAGCCAAGAAGGCGAGGAGGTACGTCGATGAGACGAGGACTACAAGAGATGTAACTATGCTGTTGACCGCCCTTCTGGGTGATACAACTGAGGGGAGCATGGGTATCCCGCCTCGGAGGTAGTCCTCAGCGAAGGTGTAGGCGATGCTCCAGAGGTGTAGGGGGCCCCAAACCGCAACTATGAGGCCCAGGATTAGGGCCTGCGCGTTGAATGGGGCGCCGCCCATGAACCATCCAAACCACGAAGGCGCGGCGACGGAGGGCGCGGTGGCCAGCACGTTCAGGCTTGTCCGGCGCTTCAGGAGCATCGTGTAGAACAGGAGGTAGGACCCCGCCCCTTCGATGAGGAGAAGGAAGGGGATGACCCCTAACGATAGAGAGATGGCTGTGGCAGAGGCGAGAAGGAGCAGGCCGAAGACGAGCGCCCCTCTGGGCTGGACGCCTCCTTTGGGGATGGGGCGCCTCCGTGTTCTCACCATCCGTGCGTCGGTGTCCCTGTCGAGATAGCTGTTGAGGGAGTTGGAACCGCTAACGGCTAGGAAGACGGCTACGAAGCCGATGACAAAACGAGCCAAGTCGAATGGGGCTCGACCCAAGGAGGCGAAGGAGGCGAGGTAAGAGGTAGCATAGAGGGCTACCATGGCGAGCAGTATCCTCGGCTTCGCAAGAAGCCAGTATTCGTATGCTCCCAAGTATATCGAGCTCTCATAGGAGACCTAGCTGCTTCGCGGCGAGCTCCAAAATGTCCAGGACTTCGATGTCGCTCTCGTTGGCATTGACCCCATCAACGAAGGCGAGCTTGCAGGCCGGACATGCCGAGGTCAGAACCTCAACCCCTAAGGACTCCGCCTGATCCAGACGCTGTTTCACGATCTCGAGCCGGAGATCGTTGTTCGCCGCCTGTAGGAGGCCGCCTCCACCGCAGCATCTCACGTCCATCCCGTGCTCCGGCAGCTCGACGTAGCCCGGAGAGATGAATTTCAAAGCCTCTCTGGGCGCGTCGATGACGCCCCCCAGCCTAGAGAGCTCACAGGGGTCGTGGTATGCCACCTTTCCCTTGAAGGGCTCCAGCTTCAGCCCGCCCTGGACCAGGCTGTCCCTGAGGTATTCGACGGCGTGGATGACCTCGAAATTCGGACTACTTCCCAGGAGCTTCGGGTACTCCCATTTGAATACGCGGAAGCATCCGGCGCAGCCCGTTATCACCTTCTTGACGCCCCTGGCCTCGAGCTCTTGGACGTTGTGCTCGGCGAACTCCCTCGTCCTTTCCTCGTTCCCGGCGAGAAGGAGGGGGCTCCCGCAGCACCACTCGTCCTCTCCGAGAAGAGTCCAGTCCTCCTTCTGCTGGTTGAGTATGCTGGCGATGGAGTAGGCGACCTCGTGGTTTGCGCCCTTGAAGGCGGTGGTGCAGCCCACGAAGTAGGCGACCTCGGCCTGGTCCTTGACCGGGGCGTCCTCCAGGTCCGTGTAGTCGGCCCAGTCGAGGCGCATGTCCGCATCCAGGCCGTAGGGGTTCCAGTATTCCCCGAGCATCTCGTCGAGCATCTTCACATTGGGGAGGGAGCCTCCAAGGTCGTGTACGAGTCTCCTTACGGATGTCCAGAGCTCGTGGGTCTGGAGGCCGAATGGGCAGGTCTCCATGCACCTGCCGCAGAGTGTGCAGTTGAATGCGCTGTCGGCGAGATCGGCGATCTCCTCCTTCGTGACTGGCTTGGGTCCGAGGAAACGAGCCCTCAGCCCCAGCTGCTTGTTGTAAAGCTTCACCGCCTTCGACGACCTTATCCCCGGGGCGTAGTTGGGAACATCCGAGCCCGCGTAGGCTGGGCACTTCTCGGTGCAGAGGGCGCAGTGGGCGCAGGTGTCGAGCTCCATCATCTGCTGTCTGGTGAAGCGCCTCAGCGACTCTCTGGTCTTCTCGATTTCCAATTCAGATGCCATACTCCGCCCTCCTGGAACCATACAGGGCCGATGATATCACGCCGCTGTAGATGTGGACAAGCTTGCTGAAGGGGATGTACATGAAGAAGAGCTGGGTGAAGAGGACGTGTAGGAAGAACCAGTGGAAGGACGGGACCTTCTCCAGGTGTAGGACGACCAGGCGGGGAATGAAGACCACGCTGTACGTGTGGGCCGGGATCGCCTCAGGCGGGAAGATCCGCATCCCCTGACCCAGGATGGTCGTGATGAGGAGAAGAATGAGGGCGAGGTAGTCGTTGTATCTCCAAGCGGAGAGAACATCTCCGCCGACCAGATGTGGAACCCCCTCATGTGGCCGAAGAGTATACCGCCGGCCGCGACGTGAAACAGGAAGACGATCAGCCACGTCACCTTGTCCAACTTGAAGGTCTTCCTGAAGAGAATCACGTCGAGGATGATGTATTTGAGGGCGGAGAAGACCGAGACCGAAGACCCATGGCCATCCCGGGGCGCCGACATCCATCTGTTCGTCCTGAGCGCCACGCCCACGAGGAAGACAGCGATGGTTATGTACGGAAGCTTCTCAACGAAGAACGCATATAGCAATGCAACTGTGCCGTTCAACGGAGACCACACTCCACAGATAAGGAGAATAGCAATTTTTATTCCTTTTGTACCGACATTAAGTTAAAAACTTGGATATGGATCCCTTTTGGATGCGGAAGTAGCTTCCAGCTCTCTCTTTAAGATCCACGTGGTTTCTCTGATTGTTGTCTGAGGACGGAGGGTCCGTAGCTCAGCAAGGTAGAGCGTCAGCCTCTTAAGCTGAGGGTCGAGGGTTCGAATCCCTCCGGACCCGCTCGCGCGCGCAAGAGATGGTATTGGCTTGATTGGCTGAGAGTTCTTGCGACGGTCACGATCGCGCGCGTACTCGATTAGACGGCTTGGTGATATTCATAAACCCTCTCATGGACCCGGATTCCCCTTTTTCTAAGCTCTGTGAAGAATTCAATCGGATCGTAGACTTCGTATGCTGTGCGGTAGCCACAATCTACCTGAGTTCTACCGTCCACCATTAGTTGGGCCCCAATGGATAGTGGGGTGGCTACATTCTTTGCATAAGCCCTCGCGCCGCCCCATCTTCCTGAAGGTGGATGGGAGTGCGTCAAAACGTGTTCCACTTCCCTGCCGTCCCTTCTACCGATGACTTCCACGCGCAACGCGTATCCCCATAGAGCGGTCTCTGTGCCTCCCGAGACTTGGCTAAGCATGTTGCCTAATAGATCCAGCGTTTCATATTTCCGTCCATTGTAGTCTATTGTTTCCTTCTCGAAGAAGCCATAATGGATTATCTGTTTCAATAGGTCCATCACCTCCGTTGGCCAGGTGCCCATCGTTTCAACTCTTTTTATCCCGGGGATAAGCTTGGAAAGGGTGAAGGTTTCCGGATGTGGGACATAATATACATCTAATTCCCCATAGGGAGGCTCAAACTTCACGGTTTTTGACTCTTCCAATGGTGGCTGTGGATGATACTCTCCATCCTCGTAGTAGGCCCTCTCTTTCTCGGCTGGATTCATCTCCCAGAAAGTAGTCATGATCAAGCCCGGTGAGATTGCGAACGGCCTATACGCAGCCCAGTACACGTGTACTTCGTCCACTTCGTCGCACTGGTCAACCCCATGTCTAGCCATTATATCGGTTACTCCGGGGGTCATTCCAACGCCTGCGGTGTACAAAACTCCTGCTTCCTTAAACTTGTCATCATATCTTTCTATGATGTCGAGGGGGGAGATTAAGTCGATCGAGGGTATTCCGCACCTCAAGCAAGCTTTGACAGTAGGCTCTATTTTATCGAATGGAAGTCCATTCACTACAATACTATATCCTTCTATAGCCTCTATAATTTTATCTTCATAATTAGCGTCTATTTTCAATACACGTACTCTATCATCGTTAAATACTTTTTCTATTTCTCTTAATTTTTTCTCATCAATATCTGCTAAAAGAAATTCGTTAAAATTACCGGTCTTAACTAGATCTCTTGTTGCCTCGATACACATTCTGCCAACGGCGCCCATAATGAAACATTTTTTCATATTCTAACCCTATTTTGATTGTGGATGGTTTTGAAAAAATATAAGGTTTTCGCGCTCGCGCGCGCGGCTCTCATTTAGTGCACTAGTTAGCTGTGAATTTAAAGAAAAACGCAATTATAACAAATGCTAATAGCCTAATCTTTTACGCAAATCCCTCCGGACCCGCCAATATGTATACGCATATAATAAAATAATAAAAATCGAGGTAGTTCTTAAAACATGAAAAGGTAGAAAAAAATTAATCTTTCAAAATCTTTTAGATTTCAAAAATTTCGGTTAAAAGATAGCGTGGTCATCAAACAATTATATAACGAGCACATTCATGCTTGATTATCTCCTAATAACTCGATGACCTGTCTCAGGCTTCGGTTCGGGTCCATGGTCTCTGCTGTTTCATCCGCCAACGATGTGCTCCCAACGAACCGGTACAACTCCGCAATCCCTTGGTAGATTTGGGGAGTCATGCCGAGCGCCTCGAAAGTCCTCGATATCTCCTCCATCTCGCTGACCCAGCGGCGGGACCTGTGGGGCATGCTCGGCACCGCCCGTCTCATGCGCCTGTACTGCTCAGACTGTTTATCCTCAAAAAGTGCCACCAGAGCATCGAACAGGCCCATCCTCCAGGCAGCAATCAGAAGCTGCGTAGAGATCGCAGTCAGCCCCTTCGTGAGAGCACCGTACGCCATCTTTATCCCCTTCCCGAGTCCTATCTCAGAGCCAAGCCTCCGAACATCGAGGCCGAAATCGGCAAGAGCCTCGAAGGCCTCCACGTCTGGTCCAGATGCGTAGAACCTGGTGGTTCCTTCCCTTCTCGGGGGAGGGCCGATAATCGATGCATCCACATACTTGCTGCCCGCACCGGTGATTATCTCTTCGATCTTCCGGGATGTTGCCGGCGATATGGCGTTACAGTCTACATATACTATGGACTCTCCAGCACCACGGAGAGCTCGGGTCACAGTTCGGGCTGCGTTTTCTGCCTCACCGGGCACCAGAATGGAGAGGATCACATCCGTCTCGCGTACGAGGTCCTCGTAGTTCGGTACCGCCTTGATACCCACTTTTCTGGCCAGCATCCTTGTGCGCTCACTCCTCCCTTCAAGGCATGTCAACACCGGCATGCCATGGGATATCAGCACCCGACCTACGACGTGACCCATATCTCCAGGACTCAGCAATCCGACTGCTCTCAAGGTCATTGTATACCTCCTTTGATCATTGGTTGGTAATATACTTGAATCACTTGTGTGCCCGCCTATCATGCTGATGATATAAAAGAAAAGGCTCTGAAGGCGACAAAGGTTAGAACTTCCCAACCTTCTGCTGCGGCTAGATTGATTGCTTTCTCAATATCTTTTTCATTTCCTTTCAAAACTCTGTACTCTTTTGCCATTAACCTTCACCTACTAACCTTACAATTATGTGATGTTATAAGAAATTCCTTTCGCGCGCGACGAACTACCCCGAAGAGAGTCTTAAGAGATCCATCTATAGTGAGATCAGAACGTCGTCGTAGTATAATATTTTAGTACCTTTAGTCAGTTAAAATGGGAGTTTTATATCTGCCATCTTAGCGATTAGAAATAAGTGTGTAACAGAGATCCATCCGATAGAGGAAAGACAGCGACTCTTGACCGTCAAGCCTTTTCCTTCTGCGCCATCCGCCTCATCCTCAGCTTGTACTTGCGATATCGGTCGTCCATTGAGAACTTGGCTGGATGCGGGATCTTTACAGAGCCGCCGCATAGGGGGCATCGATCCTGGCTTAGGGTGTACCTGTCGCAATGCTGGCAGTACCTGAGCAGCCAGACCATGCAAAGCTCCCGACCTACTCCCGGCTGAAGGAGAATTTTCCTTCCTGCTCAGACCACGAGGCCTCGGCGGTCGCGACGATGTTCTCCAATGCGGCCTCGGCCTTCTTGTAGTCGTCGGCGGTCACCTCGATCCTGTATTTGGGTGCGCCCAGGGAGTAGAGGGCGACTTCGGCTTCGTTGGCTTCCGCCACCTTCTTCGTCTCCAGCAGCGTCCCCTTGATCACATCTATCCCCCTGGGGTCCATGGAGGTGAGCTCGAAGACGCCGTGGATGGTGACGCCCTTGACGACGATCTTGTCTCGGGCGGTCTCGGCCAGGATCTTGGCTATCCTCTTCGAAACGCCCGCCTCGGTCAGGGCGTCGACCCCCTTCTTGGCTGCCGCTTCCAACCCCAGGTATAGGGTGCCGTATCTCTCTATGATCTTGGCTCCCGCCTTTTGGAAGATCTCCTCGTCGCTGAGTTTGAGGGTGCTGGCGGTGCTCTTCAGGAGGGTCTCAGCCTTCCTGGTCTTCTTCCAGTCCTCGATCTTCTTCCGGCGCTCGTCCTTGGAGACGCGCCTCAGCGAGAGATCTACGTGGCCCCGGGAGATGTCCAGACGGAGCACCTGTAGGACGACCTTCTGCCCCTCCCGCACGTGGTTCCTGATGTTCCTGACCCAGCGGGAGGATATCTCGGAGATGTGGAGAAGCCCTTCCTTCTCGTACTCGTCGAGGTAAACGTAGGCGCCGTAGCTCTCGATCCGACGTATCGTCGCTACGACGAGCTCCCCTATCACGGGCCACTCGGGTCTTCCCAGGCTCACGCAGGTCACCCCAGAACTGACAGGACGATGCCCTTGATGTCGGCCTTGCCCCCTTTGGGCTCGGCGAGGACCTCCCCGCATGTCCTGCACTTGATGAGGTTGGTGGTGTGGCTGAATATGATCTGCTCGCTCTCGCAGCCCCTGCA
>Ga0111229_149_pt2 | contig 10949 bp, 11 predicted proteins | sample DeeMarSWOR152_54_FD_80383 | JGI IMG/M metagenome (GOLD analysis project Ga0111229, IMG submission 80383) | Crenarchaeota group-15 archaeon DG-45 | reverse complement strand
CGACGAGGCGGCGGCGGAGGTCTTCGGGAGGCTGAGGCGGGACGGGGTCGCCGAGGTCTGGGTCTCCCACACCCTCCCCTTCCTGGTCTTCATCGCCCTGGGCTACGCCGTATCGCTCCTCGTGGGGGATGTCGCCATCTGGGCGTTGGGTCTGATCCTGTCCCAGTGATACAGTTCACTCCTAGGGAGGGGCAGTATGTAGTCAAAATCACTCACAAACCCTCATTACGCTTTTTCAGGGACAATCTAAAAGGATTAGGAGAGGCGGAGGATAGGCCTGTGGAGGATAAGGCTGGAAGGGATTCCGCGGCGGCCATGGACTTCGATGTGGATCTCACGCACCTCGGAGAGGTCTCCGGAGAGGGGCTGATGGACCTGGAGCCGGCTCTCTCCGAGATGCTCCAGTCCATACACGAAGGCGCCCGGATGCTGGTCGAGGCCAGGGCCAGGGATGCGAGGCTCGGCGCGGAGCTGTGTGCTTCTCTCACCGCATACACCGAGTGGCTCGGCGCCTCCTTCGAACTCCCCATTGAGTCGTTCCCGAGCTTCTACGATGCTGAGAAGATGCTCTTAACCCCTCAGGGCCGACTCGTCGTGATCGACAAGCGGGGCAAGGTGGACTCCAGGGCGCTGGACGAGCACCCGACGGATGTCGTGCTGGCGGCGGTATGGAACGCCCTGCCGCAGCTCCGATCAACGATCCAGAGACGCGTGCAGAGGCTGGGAGAACGCATTAGCCTCTTCGACAGGGTCAGCACCGAATTCAGGATACTCCCCACCTCCGCGAAGGAGCCAGGAGAGGGTTCGGAAGAACAGGGATCGGAGCGGCCCGAGGCCTAGAACAGGGTGGCCGCATGACCGGGAGGCTCGCCACCGAGTTCATGGAGACAAGCTCCCTCAAGGAACTCGTCACCATGGTTGAGAGAGAGATCTCCCACTACACGTCCAAGAAGGAGGAGTACAGTGAGCGGCTGGGCAACTTCCTGAGGGAGTCCGAGGAGAAGCACGGCGACGAGGACTGGTTCAAGAGGCTGTCCCTGGGGGAGAAGCTCCCCAAGGGGAAGCCCAAGAGGAAGGAGAAGGGCGGGAGAAAGAAGAGAGGGAAGAAGGGGGGCGAGCCGGGGGAGTGGGTCCCGTTCCACAGCGTCCACCTCTCCTCGAGCGTCCAGGGCGAGGCGGAGCTCATGTTCGAGGCCATCGAGGTCATCACGGCGAGGATAGGAGCGCTGGAGGAGGCTAAGGAGTCCATCGAGGAACTGCGGAGCGTGGGGATCGGCGAAGAGGCCGTCTACATCGTGCTCCTGAGGGAGGGCGTGCCGGAGAAGATCGTCATAAAGCCGACGGGCGCCGAGGCCGCCCAGAAGTTCATCTTCAGCAAGGGATTCACGGTGGTTCAGCTGCTGCAGCCGAGGCCCGCATGAGCCGCCCTCATCCCCTGAAATCTGACATAATTCGTATCGGTAGCCTTGTGGGAGGCTCGATCAGAGGAGCTCATCCTTAGAGGCCTGCAGGAAGATGCTCCCCACACTCTTTATCAGGTCCCTCTGGGAGTAGACGGCCGTGTTGTACCTGAAAAAGGCCTTCATCCTCTCCGTGTCGAAGCCTATCCCGATGATGATGACATCCTGACCCTGGTATTTACCGGTGACCTCCTCCAGCGCCTCCTCCACCTTGGGATAGCCGAAGGGGTATCCGTCCGAGAGGACGATGATGATCCTCTGCTCCTCCGTCTTCCCCCTGAGGAACTCGGCCGCGACCCCTATGGCGTCCGGCGTGTACGTGGCGCCGTCGAAGGGGACCCCCCCGATGCGGGCCCGCACCCTGTGGCCGTAGGCCTCGGAGCCGTCCTTCAGCACGTAGAGCCTATCGCTGAAGGCGTAGAATGCCCAGGAGTTGGAGTCGGTGATGATGTCCTTCGCGGCCTCAGCGATGCAGATGGCCCTCGCCCGGTTCTCGAAGGGGCTCGTCCCCATGCTCCTGCTCACGTCGAGGAGGACGACGAGGGAGAAGCTCTGCTTCATGATCTCGTCCCGCATGAAGATGTCGTTCCGGGGGCTGTCGCTGGCGACGACCTGGATGGCATCCGCGAGGTCGAGGACGCCGTACTTCTTCCTGATGTCCTCGAACTCGAAGTTCGTCGCCATGATGATGTTGTTGAGGAGGCGCCGCGTCGACCCGCCGATGTGGTCTCGGGCCATGAGGTACTCGGAGTAGTCCTCCGGCGGCACCTCGATGGACTTGAACCTGTGGGGCGAGAGGCGCTCCTCGATCTTCCCCAGGAACTTCTTCTCCTTCTCCCGCTGGATGATGGTGCTGCTGAAGGCCTGCAGGGCCTCGACCTCCACCTCCTTCTTCCAGCAGGAGGCCATCGCCCCCTCGGGCGGCGGAGTCCCCATGGCCTCCAGCGCATCCAGGAAATGGGGCTCGATCTCCTGGTCCCGGGGAGGCGGGCGCCCGGTGTATATGCTGCACGGCGTGGCGTTTTCCATATGCGGGAAGCATGGGATCTCCACGAAAGGCCCGAGCTCCCCTAGGCGGACCCTGAGCCAGTCGGCCAGCTCCCGAATTTGGTCGATGTCGACCTCGCCGCCGCTCGAGGACTCCGAGAACAGGGCCTTCGCCTCTCTCAGCCTCACCGTGGCCTCCTCCACCATCGCGGCTTCCTCTTCTCTCAGGCCTGCTTTCGGCCTCCCGGCGAACATGTGGGACAGAATGGCGGTCATGACGCGCGTCGCGGGCAGGTAGATCTTCTCAAACCGCTTCACGGAGGCCATGGCGAGGGCGTTGGCGTAGGCGAGGTCGGCCAGCCTCTCCGGGCACGCCGATGCCACGTAGGCGTCGGCGTGGAGATCCCTCAATGTGGTCTCGACGAACGTCGCAGCGTGCGACCTGACCTCGAGTATAGTCGGGAGCTCCACCAGCGTGTGAGCGGATACGTGGGTGACGACGGCCCGGAACAGCCTACCCGCCGCCGCCTTCCCATCGTCGTCGGGAAGGAAGCTGTAGCCCAGGAATTCGATGGCCTCGTCGGCGGCTTTGGGCTCCGGCAGCCTGGCGACGGGCAATTCTCCGCCCAGCCTCAGGATGGGATAGGTGAGCCTGGGGTCGATCAGGATCTTCATCCGGAGCGGGTCGCTCTGCAGCGAGAGCGACCCAGCGTAGTCGAGAAACCCCATCCAGCTCCCTCCCGATGCCCCTTCATGCCATGATCCTCTCTATGATCCTCCTGACGTCATCCTGGACCTCGTTCTCGTCGCTGGTGAGGGCGACGATGGTCTCCTCCGCCGCCTGCATCGGCTCTATGCCGTCGTTGATGAGGACCCCCCAGTTGATGAGGTCGCCCAAGCTGGGGCCGTAGGGCAGGTCGCCCGACTTGTACTGCCTCCGCATCTCCGCGCCTACCCGCAGGATCTTGTACACCATGTCCTCGTCCAGCTTGGAACGCTTCTTGATGAGCTCCGCCTCCAGGGACGAGACCTTGTCGCCGACGCTCTGGTAGTCGAAGTTGATCCATACGGCCATGCGCCTCCTGAAGGCGGCGTTCAGCTTCTTCGTCCCTGAGAACTCGGCCGAGAAGGGGTTCATGGATATGATGCAGTACGCGAACTGGTGGCGGGGGACGATCTCGTTGTCCTTCTCCGTCAGGACGAGGTGGCCCCGGGTGTCGAGGACGGGGTTGAGCCTGGTGGCGACGTCCTGCTTCATCATGTTAGCCTCGTCGAGGTAGAGGATGCCGCCGTACCTGAGCCACTGCGTCACCTGCCCGTCGATCCAGTTCTCCTTCCCGAGGCCGACGAACCGGCCGATGAGGTCGTAGCTGCTCGTCTGGAGGCCGCAGTTGACCTCCCAGATAGGGACCCCCGTCAGCTCGGCCACCAGGTAGACGATGTGGGTCTTACCCGTGCCGCTGGGGCCGATTAGGGAGCACTGCTTGAAGTAGTAGAGGGCCCGGACGATGCGCTCCACGTATTGCTGGCCGCTGTCGATGTACTCGGGGACGCCCTGGGGGATGAGGTCGAACAGGTGGGAGAAGTCGTAGTTCGGATGCAGGTCGTACTTCTGGATCTCGTACTTGTGGTATAGGGGCGACTGGGACATCTGCCTCCTCTTCGTCAGGCGGACGGTGATCTTGCTCTGGTTCCGCCTGACGGCCATCACCTCCTCGACCTTGCTCACGCCCTGCTCACGGAGGCCTTGATGGCCATAGGCCACCTTCTGATTGCTCTTCTGCGTCATACCATATCTCTCGCCCAGGACGGCTTCGCGAGGAGGCTCGAGATTTCCCCGTCGTCCTTCTCTGCTTCCAGACCTTACGAGTGGAACAAAGGGATAAATAGATTCTCCATCAAAGATATGGTATCTCTATCCCTATCTACAAAAAGGATTACTAAAACAAGTAAATTTCCTGACCATCAAGACGTTAAACCCTGAGAAATAAACCTGTATATCGAAAGAAGCTCGATTTCATGGCCCTTCAATCTATGCCGAGGCCTCCGGGTGGGGCTTGTGTAGGTCCCGGTTACACACAAAGTCTTTTGGTGCCGCCGGCATCTACGACTCTCGTCTGAACAACCGCCGGCGAGTGTAGTCCGGATGTCTCAAGAACCGGAAACGGGTGATGACAGGGAGGACGGCCCCGGCATGGGCCGGCCTCCAAAGGAGGCGGCTCTAGGGGATGATCTGGACGAGGGTGCAGGCCCTGAGGAGGACTTGCTCGACACCGCGGACGTGGAGGAACTGGAGTCGGCCGCGCCGAGCCGGGATTTGGACACACCGCAGCTTATGGAAGGCGTCGGGCCCTCGCCGGATGGGGCACTGGCGTCTCTGGAGGAGATCGTCAGCGCCCTCAGGAGGGTGCGGGAAGATGTGGGACAGATCTCCGAGCTGAGCTCCGAGGAGGGGAAGCTGGTTGAAGCCTTCTCCCTCGCCCTTCTGAAGCTGATGACGCCGCTGGCGAAGTCCATCCCCGTCGATCCGTCGGCCCTGCCCGGGGAGCTGGGCGAGGTGGAGAGGGCCAACATCAACCCAAAGGGGGAGCTCATCGTACTCTACCGGGATGGCGGCATGGAGGCCATCGACCTGAGGAGCGCCGAGAACCGGGACCTCCTGGTGGAGGTGGCCAAGGAGGTGATTCCCAGATTCACCGGCCTCATCTCGGAGCGGCGGGAGAGGATAGAGAGGCGGATGGGCTTCCTGGCCGCCGTCACGAGGGAGCTCCAGAACATCGCCGAGGCCCTGTCCCACGCCTTCGAGTGAGATGGGGACGTGCCTCTCCGTGGCGAGAACGGCGTCGAGGCATGGCTCCCCGCCCCTCCGGTTGTCTCACACCACTACATACATATTTACAATACCTCTGCCGCCACACAACTTGCTGGAGGGTGGGAGGGAGGGTTAACGCCGATCCCCGTCGGTCAAGGTTGAAGGGGGAAGGGAGTCATCGAGTCCAAGGCGGCCGCGGCGTCGATTCAGGTGAAGCTGCAGAGGCTAGAGGGGGTCAGGCTTGAGACGGGGGAGGACGCCAACTCCGTCAAGTTCGATGTGGATGTCCAGATGGAGGAGGAGAGCCGGACCGGGGACGAGCTGACCATCAGGTTCCTCCTCTCCATCAGCACCAAGCCGAGCCTGGTGAAGTTCGAGGCCGGCGGCATCGCGACGGTCACGGGCGGGAAGAAGGCCTTCGATGCTGCGCTGGAGGCGAACCCCGAGACGAACGTCCCCCGGGTTCTCCACACCATATATCAGCACATCTTCACCTCCATCTTCCTCCTCGCCACCCTCATAGACTCGCCCTACCCGCCCCCGAACCTCCTTCACGCGCCCACTGAGACCCGAGATCTCGGGGATGAAGCGCCTGCCGAGGCCCGGCCGGAGGATCAGGCCGCGGCCCAGGCCGCCGGGCAAGGCGCACAGCAACGATCCGAGTAGGTACAAGGCCCGGGTCAAGGCTCAGCCTGCTCGGCGCTTGCTCTCTGTTGATGGGTTGCTGGTCTGTGGTCAGGGAACCATAAGGGCGAGAATGGCCTTCTCGGTGTGCATCCTGTTCTCGCCCTGGTCGAAGACGACGCTCTGCGGCCCCTCGATGACCTCGTCCGTCATCTCCTCGCCCCTGTACCCGGGGAGGCAGTGCATGAAGATGGCGTCTGGCTCCGCCCAGCCCAGGTTCTCCCCGTTGATCTGGTAGGCGGCGAAGGCCCTCCTCCGCTCCTCGACGTCCTCCTGGCCCATGCTGTGGAAGGTGTTCGCGTAGACGACGTCGGCGCCCCTCAGGGCCTCACCCAGGTCGTCGGTGACCACGACCTCCGTGCCGCGCCTACGGGCGTTCTCCTCGGCGAAATCGGTGATGGCCTTTGCGGGGCTCCGCCCCTTCGGCACGGCGACGCGGACGTCGAAGCCCATGAGACCGCCGCAGACCATGAGGGTGTGGCAGACGTTCCACAGGTCGCCCACGTAGGCGAGCTTCAGCCCCTCCAGCCGGCCCTTGTGCTCCCGGATGGTGAGCATGTCCGCCAGACCCTGGCAGGGGTGGGTGAGGTCGGTGAGGGCGTTGATGACGGGGTTGACCATGTGCTCGGCGTACTCCTCGGCGACCTCCTGGCCGTAGGTCCGGATGACGAGGGCGTCGCAGTACCGGTCGATGATGCGGGCCGTGTCCCTGATGGGCTCCCCCCGGGCGAGCTGCATCTGCTCGGGGACGGCGTAGAAGCTCTGGGCGCCGAGGTGGGCGACGGCGGCCTGGAAGCTGAAGCGGGTCCGGGTGCTGTGCTTCTCGAAGACCATGGCGACGGTCCGGCCCCGCAGGAGCTCGTGGGGCTCCCTCATCGCGTGCCTCCGCTTCAGGTCCGCGGCGACGTCGAGGATGAACTCGATCTCGGCGGGCTCGAAGTCCATCAGCGTCAGGAAGTCCCTCCCCCTGAGCCTGTCCCTCATGCTCATATCGGTCTCATGTCGTATGTGACGGGCCTCGAATCCAAAAGACTTCTGGTTCAGCCATGATCGGCTGGACAACCGTGGGAGCTTTCTCGAGGTTGACCTGTTGGGGGTCACTCGTCCTTCGTCTTGAAGAGGAGCCAGTTCTCGGGCTTGTCGGTGAAGTTCAGGAGGACGTATCGACCCTTCATCTTCTGGCCGGAGATCTCGAAGACCAGCTTGTCCGGCTTCCTGCTCTCGAGGGAGTAGGTGCCCCGATCCCAGATCTCGACGGTGCCGGCGCCGTACTCCCCCTCGGGGATGACGCCCTCGAAGTCGATGTAGTCGAGCTGGTGGTCCTCCACCTGGACGGCGAGCCTCCGCACCCCAGCCCTCGTCGGCGGCTCCTTTGGGACGGCCCAGCTCCTGAGGACGCCGTCCATCTCCAGCCTGAAGTCCCAGTGGAGGCGGGTGGCGTGGTGCTCCTGGACGACGAACCTCCCCTCAGGCCTATCTGAAGCCGCTTCGGACATCCAGAATCCCATCTACGATATCTCCTGAAGGGTATATATAGAAGGTGGACCTGACCTCGGAAGGCATGATTGCAATATTTTAATTACGTGAAACCTATCCACGTTATAGACGGAACGGATGTGACGAACTTGCCGAGAAGGGCTGATCTCGCGGCTATCCCCGCGCTGAGGGATGGCGAGCAGAGGGCCTTCTTCCAGGCGGGCGGGGAGTGGTGCTACCTGTGGACGCCCCCCTCCTTCAGGAGGTCGAAGCCTATTCCCGTCGTGATCCATCACCACGGCGCCAACGGATTCGTCAGAGACGGCTCGGCCGACTGGCTGGATGTCACGTCCAAGGCCACGTACCTGAGGGCGGTCATGGACGGCGGGGGGTGCGCGCTGGCGGGCTCCCACGCCTGCGGAGACCACTGGGGGAACGCCGACGCCGTCGCGGCAAACGGCGCCCTGTTCAAGGCCCTGGCGGAGTCCCCCCACGTAGACGCGGCCAGAATCGGCCTCATGGGCGGAGGCCTGGGCGGGGCCCTCATCTGGAACTCTGTTCTGGGCCCCCTGGCCGGCATGGTGAAGGCGGTCGCGGTCATGCAGGCCGTGGCCAGCCTCGAGGCCGTCATCCGGGAGCACAAGTTCAAGCCTCCCTGCCTGAGGGCCTACGGCCTACCCGAGGACCTGCCCGACGACGAGGCGGTCGAGATATTGGCGCCCCATGACCCCCTGCCGGGTCTCCAGCGTCTCGCCCCCGGCACGCCCCTGCCGAGGACGGCCATATACCACGGCGCCGAGGACACCAACATCCCCCCCGAGACGAATGCCATCCCCCTGGCCGACGCGCTGAGGAGGGCCGGGGGAGATGTGACGCTGAAGCTTTTCCCCGGAGTGGGGCACGCGGTCTACGCCATGGGCGAGGAGATAGAGAGACAACTCAGGGAGTTCTTCTCCTCATCCCTGTAGGGGCGGATCGCGAGGAGCACGGCCGGAGATCGAGAAGACCCGATGGGTCATGCCAGGATCATCCGTATCGGCCGCGTCGAGCGGACCCGCGGCCTGAAGCATGATGTGAAGGCCCTGGCCGAGAGATCGCTCACTGACACGGCGCCTTGCTCGTCGATGATGCATACGAGGCCGTGGGCGCCATCGACGTCGACGTCCACCGCGACGGCGTGGGCTTTGCGAGAAGTATTTCAATTCGTAATGGCGCGATAAACCTGTGATTGCCGATATGATGCTGCCCGAAGGCCGCTCGCTCGAGCTTTCGCGGGACCTCCTGAGGGGGGCGATAGACATCCACGTCCACGCCGGGCCCCACATCTTCAGCAGCCCCCGGAGGGTGGATCCCGTTCAGGCCGCGGTCCAGGCCAGGGACGCCGGCATGCGCGCCATCGTGTTCATGGACGTCTTCCAGATGAGCAACGGCACCTCCTGGCTGGTGAACCGCGTCGTCCCCGATTTCGTGACCTACGGCGGCCTGATCCTGAACACCGTCTACGGCGGGATGAACCCCCGGGCCGTGAAGACGGCGATGAGCTACGGGGACGGCGCCAAGTTCATCAGCTTCGGCGCCCACTCCACGTATTTCCAGGCATCCCACGAGGGGCGCATGGTCGACGGCGCGTTCGTCCCCCTGAGCGAGCTCTACCCGAGGTTTAGGGAGGAGCTCGACCGGTGCATACGCATCCCCCTGGACGAGGCGCCTGGGCCGGCGCTGGATGAGATCCTGAGGGCGATCGCCGACAACCCCAACATCTACATGGTGACGGGGCATGTCTCCCCGGAGGAGGCCGTGCGCCTGGTCGACCTCGCCGAGGGGTACGGCATCGGGAAGGTGCTGGTCTCCGGCGCCGTCGCCAAGGTCGCGACGATGGAGCAGCTGAGGTCCATGGCCGAGGGGGGCGCCCTCATCGAGTACACCCTGGCCGCATACACGCACACGACGACCATCCCGAAGACCCACTACTACGTCGAACGGGAGTACGCGTCCATCGACGAGGGCATGGAGGGAGGGCCGTCGGGCGGGGTCAAGGCGGCGGCCGAGCAGATCCAAGAGTTGGGCCCCGACCGCTGCGTCATAGCCACGGACTTCGGCGTCTACACGCTGCCGGAGCCCGTCGAGGGGCTGAGGGAGTTCATCGCCTGCCTCCTGGATCTGGGCCTGCCCGCGGGAGACATCCGGAAGCTGGTGAAGACCAACCCCGAAAAACTGCTCGGGCTCTGAGAAACAACGCCGCGAAAAGCCTCACGGGGTATCGCCTCCCCCTTGAGCCCCTTATTGCCTCCGAGGGGACCGAGACATCATGTCCGTATGCTGAAGATGCCCCGTTTCAGGAGCGCGTAGATGATGATCGAGGAGGCGACGAACTCCCCCGCCATGTAGCTCCCGTTGTATATGGTCGAATAGATCACGGGGGTCATCCCCCCCGGCGTGAACATGTACCAGAAGACTATGCCCGAGACCCAGTGGCTCAGGAACCTCCCGGCTATTCCCGCGGCGACCCCTAGCATCGGCGCCTTCCTGAAGAAGCCGGCAAGGCCTATGCAGGCGAAGGGGACGGGATAGTCGAGCAGCACCTGCGCCGGGCTCAGTATGTAGGGCTCGAGGGCGAACTGCACCATCCCGTGAACCGCCCCGGTGAACACGCCCACGATCGGGCCCCGCCTGAAGGATATCAGGAACAGGGGAACCATGCTCCCCAAGGTGATGGAGCCCCCGTACGGGAGCTGATACACCTTGATGTAGCTCAGGACCGTCCCAAGGGCGACGGTCATCGTGGCCTCGGCCAGAACCTTGACATCGATCCTAGTGCCTTCCACACGCCTCCCTCCGCCAGCATTACCTGGATCAGGTTCAAGGGGTCGACGCTCGCCGTCCTCTCAGCCGGGCCCTCCGCCCAGCTCCCCCACTCCAAGCATCCACCTCCTCCCATTTAGGCTTAGCGCGTCCGGGCCATAGGTGGGCGCTGGAGGGCTCGACGGCCCTTCCGAAGGTCTTGGCGAAAAACGGCATAATCGCGGTGAAAGCTTATTATGCAAACGATCCGATCGTCTCAATCGCGTGTGGAGGGCTGAGATACGGGCGCCGTCGGCTTCTCGGTTCGCCTCAGGGGGGAGGCCTCCCGCATCTGGGATGGGATACTCCGGCATCCCTTCCTCGTCGAGATGGCCGAGGCCCGGCTCCCCCTGGACAAGTTCAGGTTCTACGCGGGGCAGGACTACGCCTACCTGATAGAGTTCGCCCGATGCCTAGGCATGGCCGCCGCGAAGGCCGAGGCCGAGGAGACCATGCGCACCTTCGCGTCGCTGCTCGAGGCCTCCCTCACCGTCGAGATCGAGATGCTCGAGAGGCTCGGCGAGAGGCTGGGCATCGCCCCCGCCCGGCTGAGGGAGACGGAGCCGGCTCCGACGAACGTGGCCTACACCCGGCACCTCCTGTACGTGGCCTACTCCGGGACGGTGGGGGAGATCATGGCCGCGATGCTGCCGTGCATGTGGACCTACCAGGAGATCGGGGAGAGGCTC
>Ga0111229_164_pt1 | contig 11507 bp, 12 predicted proteins | sample DeeMarSWOR152_54_FD_80383 | JGI IMG/M metagenome (GOLD analysis project Ga0111229, IMG submission 80383) | Crenarchaeota group-15 archaeon DG-45 | reverse complement strand
AAAATCGGTGATCTGAACTCCTATTCTAGAAGGGTTTACACGACAGCAAAGGTCGTCTCCAAAACTGAGCCCCGCGAGGTCACATCGAGGATAGACCAGTCGGCCCACCGGGTCGGTGAAGCCCTCGTAGGAGACGAAACGGGCAGCATATACCTGACGCTTTGGGATGACGCAATCGACGAGGTCCAAGAGGAACAGATTCTCAGCATCAAGAACGCCTACGTCAACCTGTTCCGGGGGTCCATGCGCCTGAACCTTGGGCGCTTCGGGAGCTACGAGCTCCTGGAGGAATCCCCATTTGAAGAGGTGAACCTCGACAACAACCTCTCGAGCAGGCAGTTCGAAGACCGACGGCGCTCCAGTCGCGGCGGGTTCGGCGGACGAGATAGAAGATACGATCGCGGAAGCAGAAGGAGATATTAGCTCCTAGGAAGATGCGTTTCAACTAGCCCCCCCTTTTCTCTTATCAACACCGTGTACATGCAGCGCGGAAGATAAACGGCAGCTCTTGGAGTCTATTTGATCGCTCGCCATTGATATGCAAAGATTTTTCTCTCAGCCCACACACAGTTGAAGCGGAGTGTCGTCGATGAGCAAAAAGAAGCGAGAAGACAGGGCAGCCATGCCCGCATCAAGCGCGGGGCTGATGAGGTTCTTCCAAGACGAAGCCCACGGGGTCAAAATAAAACCGGAGTTCATCATAGCTGGCGCCATAACGATCATCGTAGCCGTGCTCATGGCCCACGTCCTATTCCCCTAGATTCTTCCACAACCTCCCCTGCAATAGGAAGCGCATAATTTTAAGCATGAACCCTTCTTCTAACAGGCTGGATGCGGATCTCCACGGGCCCATTTTAGATGGCGGAGGCTGCGCGAGTTGTGGACTAGTAGGGACGCTTCGGAGAGAATAGTGAGCTACTACTCGTACCTCTTCACCTTCCCATCCCGAGGAGCCATGGCAGGCGCAATCGTCATCATCTCCATATCTGGATGTGCCGCCGCCTTCGCCATGACATGGGGTGTGGCTGCCGCTCTACGCGGCCTCCTCTTCGGCCTTCTCGGACTTACATTTCCGCTTCTCGCGTCCGACGCCCTATCATCCGCCCTATTCAAAGACGACGCCTTCCTCACGCCGAGGCGGTTCACAATCCTATCGTACGCATCGAGCATCGTCTACGCTGGAGCGATCTTGCTATCCTCAGCGACATCAACGGTGATAGGGGGCACCGACCTCCTCGTGAGGGGCGTCATGTTCGCCATAGCCGTCAACGCCTCCCTACGGTACCTAGTCGTCCAAGTCTTCTCAAACCGGGGAGTCACTAGGAATATGGCGGCAACGTTCATGCAGCCTATCTTCTGCTTCGTATCGGGCGCCCTCCTCTCCTACCCAGCAATGCGCATACCGGTCCTAGGAGCCATTGGCACCGCAATCACTGTCGGGGGAATACACCTACTTCTGTTGGCGATGAGTAGGACTCGAAATGTGCCCAGGGGAATGCGGCTCATCCCACTTTTCCGAGCCTTCGTCATGGCCTGGGCTGAGGATTTGTGGATTCTCTGATCTACAGAGATGAATCAAGTGGCTGCAAGGCCGCGCTGGTGGTGCCTTACATACATCCCGGCCCCTTCAGGAACGTAGGGAGCAGCGCCCTGCCGAACACACTCTCCATGGAGCTTGGCAAGAGGCTGGGCTGTGAAGTACTTGTCCCTCACGGCATCTCAACCCACGAACGAGATCTGACAAGCAGCGACGAGACCGCAAGGGTGGCAAGGGTCGTAGCGTCGAATCTACCCATCGGAGAAGGCGCGAAAGCTGCCTCCCCCTTCGTAAGGGTCGTGAGGCATGGAGCCAAGGCTTCCTGCCAGATGTTTGGAGACGTTGCCCTCGTAACCCTCACGCTGTCTCCGAAGAGCCACGACGACCTCCCCGAGGAGCTTAGTGATAGGATAATGGAGGCGTCCTCGACGATGGGTGTTACAGCAGCCGTGGTGGATTCGCACAACAGCCTCCTCCAAAGGGATGAACTCGACGACTCCGATGTAGAGAACCTATTCCAAGCGGCAGTAGAGGCCATAAAGCGTGCTAAAGAGGGGGGCCTCTACGGGTTCTCGGTGGGCGTCGCGAGGGCGGTTCCCAGCGAGTGGGGCCTCGACGATGGTATGGGACCCGACGGTGTAGCCGCCCTTGCGGTTCGTCTTGATAACAATCAGACCTGTGTCTATGTGATCGTGGATGGCAATAATATGCGATCCGGCCTCAGGGAGCGAATCGTTGATGCATTGAGGTCACACGGTATCGATGAGGTCGAAGTCCTCACCACTGATACGCACGTTGTAAATGCCATCGGCGCAACCTCCCGCGGCTACTATCCGATAGGGGAGAGGATGGACGAGGGGAAGTTCATGGAATACGTGGTTAACGCCGCCGAATCCGCCCTCCTCAGACTCGGGGAATGTAGCGCATCTCACGCTCGAGTCATGGTGCATGGGCTGACTGTGCTGGGCGCGGTCGGCCTCGAACTCCTTAACAACGTCTTGGAGTCTGCATTCGACCTCTTCAAGAGGACGGCGTTGGCGGTGACGCCACCATCGCTGCTGCTGGCGGCTGCAGTAATCTTTTTCCTTTAACCGTATTTGGAAGCACTAATCATTTAATACTAGAGTAGATATTGAGTGCGGGTGAGCCCTTCTGTTCGAGAACACTGTGAGAAGGCCGACCAACATCGTCATCGTCGGCGTTAAACCAACCATGAACTACGTCGTAGCCTGCCTCACCTTATTCAACGCCGGTGCCCAGGATGTCAGGGTGAGGGCCCGGGGTAGACATATAAGCAAAGCAGTGGACATCGTAGAGATGCTTAGAAGGGTTTTTTTGAAGGACATCCTCGTAGCGGATGTAACCCTGGGGACAGAGATCCTTACAGACCGGAGCGGTAGAGAGTCAAGCGTCTCGACAATCGGCATCAAACTAGCAAAGCCGGAACAATCCGTCTGAAGCTCAGTTTTTTAAGGACCAGGGACAACCTGCTTAGTGTTACAGGAGTGTTAGTAGATGAGTTATCCGAAGGTCGTTGTTACCCCCCCTGGTCCAAAGGCGAAAGCCATCCTTGAGCGGGACGCCGACATCATCTCCCCCTCTTACGGGCGGGCCTTCCCGCTCGTGATATCGTCGGGCAAGGGCTCCATCATAACCGATGTGGACGGGAACAAGTTCATCGACCTCAACGCCGGATTGGCGTGCCTAAACGTCGGCCACAGCCATCCGAAGGTGATCGAGGCGATAAAAGCCCAAGCCGACCTTTTCCTCCACTACTCGCACACGGACTTCTACTACGAGAAAGCCATCGACCTGGGCGATTCCCTTCAGGGTATCGTGCCTGGCGACTTCAAGAAGAAGTTCTACTACGGGAACAGCGGCGCAGAGTCCGTCGAGGCGGCCATCAAGCTCTCCAGGTGGCACACGGGGAGGAAGGGCATGGTCGCGTTCATAGGCTCCTTCCACGGGAGGACGATGGGCGCCCTCAGCCTCACCGCCAGCAAGCCCGTTCAGAGGGGTCGATTCTTCCCTTTGGTCCCGGGCGTCGAGCACGTACCCTACCCCTACTGCTATCGCTGCCCCTTCAACCTCGAGTGTCCTGATTGCGGCTTCTACTGCGTCGACTACATCGACAGCTATCTGTTCCACAAGTATGTGCCGCCCGGGGAGGTGGCCATGGTTATCGTCGAGCCCATCCAGGGCGAAGGCGGCTACGTGATGTCCCCGAAAGGCTACTTCAAGGAGCTGAAGAAACTCTGCGACGAGCACGGCATCCTCTTCGCTGTGGACGAGATCCAGTCGGGGATGGGGCGGACCGGCAGATGGTTCGCCATAGAGCACTACGACGCCGTTCCCGATATCGTCTGCATCGCCAAGGGGATCGCCGGCGGGTTGCCTCTTGGCGTGACCGCGGCACGCGCAGACCTGATGGACTGGACGCCCGGGAGCCACGCGAGCACCTTCGGCGGGAACCCCGTCAGCTGCGCCGCGGCCCAGGCCGTAATCGCGGCCATGAAGGAGGAGCGGATGCTTGAGAACGCCGAGAAGCAGGGCGGCTACATAATGAAGAGGCTGGCTGAGATGGAGGAGGAGCACCCCATGATAGGCGACTTCCGTGGGGCTGGGTTGATGATAGGCGTCGAGCTGGTCCGGGACAGGGAGACGAAGGAGCCCGCGAAGGAGGAGGCCGGGGACCTGATGATGCGCTGCTTCAGGAAGGGTCTCGCCATCATCACCTGCGGCGTCTCCACAATGCGCATCGCGCCGCCGCTGAACATAACCAGAGACCTCGTCGAGAGCTCAATAGACATATTAGATGAATGTCTCGGGGAGGTCGAGGCCGGGAGTACCTAACCCCACCTTTTTTTTCAAGGTTCTTTCTCTACGACGATCCTCGTGAAGAGGCCTGAAGAAACCTGTAGGAGCCCGTCGAAGGGCGGCCTGACGTTGCAGTTCTCGATCCGAACGACTGTCCCGGGCATCAATCCCTCAACCTCCTCGATGAGGTTCCGCCATACGGAGACCCGGGCCTCACCGGTGCCGTCATCCAACCTGAAGGAGGCGACCCTCGCCGGGCCCCGCGCCGTCTCCACCTCCCTCACCTGCGGGGCTTCGAGAAGCCGGCCTTGGACCGATATATTCGTCTGGCCCTCTCGCAACTCCTGTATCTCGATGAGCCTTTGAACCGCATCCGGAGCAGACACCTCGACGTTGTCGGGGTTGATGATCAGACGGCCGTTCTGTCCAAAGTTCAGCCCAACTGCACCCAACCCCATCCGCGTGTAGCCGTTTTCCACGGCAACGACATCGCCGACCTTCATCTCCTTCAACAGATCCACGTCGTCGCCCCAGAGGTTGAGCCTCACGGAGCCCGAGTCGTCCTCCAGTAGCACGGAGGCAACTTTCCCGGGGGTGCCGTCGCGCCTCCTGAACTCCCTCGCTCCACCAATTAGGCCCACGCGGGCGGCCACATTGACGCCCCTCATACCTGCCCTGAGGTCAGCTACTTTCGTCCATGGGGATACCGGCTGCTCCGGTTCTACCCCGACTTCCATCACTTCGAAAGCCGTCGTCCAGCTGAGGTGGACCTCGGGCCCTCCGTCGTCTCTCATCCTAGCCGAAGCGTTGGTCAGCCTCAGCCTCGTCCCGATCTCTATGTCTCCCAGCTCGTCGACCTTGTCATCCCAGAGGACGACGTTGATCTGGCCCCCTCCTTCCACTAGGACGAGGCGGGCCACTTTGCCCATACTGCCATCGCGACGGGTAAAGGTGGATGCCGGATATTTGTCGACGACCACACCCACCAGGTTGACGCTGCCCGGATCGTGGACCTCCCCAGGCGTCTTGAAGAAGCTCTCCACGGGAGGGTAGTCGTCATCGACGGCGTCTAGAGGCTCCAGGTACATCTGGCCCCTGCTGCCGACGTTTATCTCGATCTCGCCGCGGCGTTCCCGGGTGTAGCCGTGGAGCACCCTAACTATCTTCCCCTGCTTGATCTTGCTTGCGGCGGCCAGGTCGGCTTTCTCATCCCATAGCACGATTGCCACAGATCCGGTCCCGTCGCCGAGGAGCATCCTCATAACCTTCCCCTCTCGGCCGTCCCTGCGTGTGAAGCTCCTGGATGGGAAGACGTGTATGACGCGGCCTGTGAGGGAGACATCGTTTAGGCCGGAGGTGAGATCTCCTATCCTGAGCTTCGCCTCTATCCTCTCTCCCGTGCCACCGATACCCAGGTTCGACGCCACGAGGTGAGCGGCGGCTTCCTCGGTCAGCAGCCCCCCCGCCTTCGCTCTCTCCTCGTCGATGAGCCTCTCCACAGCCTCTCTCGTCAACTTGGGTTTGAGGGCGAGTATGCGTTTGATGATCTCCTCGGTTCCGGACATGGGCAACCACTCATCATATTCTTGCGGTGGCTGTTTAATTGGATGATGCTAAGCCTCGGCTTCTCCCCTGCCGGTGAAGAGATAGAGGAAGCACATGGCGAAGGCGACCACCGCCAGGACGATGGCCATATCACTGACGATGTTGAAGAAGCTGTCAGGGGTCATATCGCTGAATACCACCTCCCGGCGCGTATATAAGCTATGACCTCCGGATCAACATCTCTACGCATCGACTTTATCTCCGTGGGGTTGATCCCTCCACTCCGTCATAAGCGCGTCGAAGAACTCGTCCCCTTCGTGGACCATATCGTAGGAGCCCAGGGTCTCGGCAAGCCTCTGGCCTATGAGGTGATAGCAGAAGCCCGCCTCGCCGTCGATCACGCGAAAGTAGAAGTCGTTGCAGTCGCAGTAGCCTGACGCCGGAAGTATCTGGTACTCCCCTCCCTTCCCGACAACGATCCACGCCCGCCGCCCCGAGGGCTCGAAGACGTAGAGCTTCACCCTCCTCTCCTCTACGAGCCTCCACGCCTTGTCGAACCTGTCGCCGAAGGCCGAGCGCAGTCTATCCCACTGTGACCGCGTCAGCTGTCGAGACGAGAGCACCGAGTCGCAGACGCTCTCCAGGATTCGACGTTCCTCGGAAGCCACCGTCGGATTACCAATTTGAACCTGTGATTATCCCTCCTTTTTAGGTTGCGGGTGACCTTGAAGGTTGAGAATCGGATTTAAATTGGGCGACGGTCGAAGTCCTTTGGGGATTCCGTTGATCAGGCTGTTGACACCGTGGCCCGCCATGCTCGTCGAGGCGGAGGAGAGGGTGCTGCTGGCGTCCGACTTCCACCTGGGTTTGGAGTACGAGCTGGCGAAGATGGGCGTCAACATCCCCTTCCAGACCGACAGGATTCTGGGGGAGCTGCTCGCAATCATCCACGAACACCGCCCGGACAGGCTTCTACTTTTGGGCGACATCAAGCACGGCGTCCCCATCACCTCCTTCCAGGAGCAGCGGGAGATACCCAAGTTCTTCTCCGCCCTCCAGGAGGAGGTTGAGGTTGTCGACGTGGTCCGCGGCAACCACGACGGCAACATCCAGCACCTCGTCCCCGAGGGAGTCTCCGTCCACCCCTCAAAGGGCTTCATGCTGGGTGAACGCTTCAGAATAGCCGCGATGCACGGGCACGCTTGGCCCTACCCCCGGCTGATGGGTGCCGATCTCCTGGTGATGGGGCATAACCATCCGACGGTGCTGCTGAACACGCCTCTGGGCATTCGCATCTCCCAGAGGGTGTGGATCAAGGGCCGGTGCGACGGCTCAAGTCTTGCCTCGGCCTTCCTAGAGAAGGAGGGGATGGCTGTGGAGGAAGACCCGCTGGAGGCATTCGAGGAGCAGTTTAATTCGAGGATCAACGATCCCCAGATGGTGCTGATGCCCGCCTTCAACGATCTGCTCGGCGGCCTGCCCGTCAACTCCGAGGCCCCCAAGAGCCTCCTCGGCCCCCTGCTCCGCACTGGCGCCATCAAGATAGACGGCTTCGAGGTCTACCTCCTCGACGGCACCTTCCTCGGAGACGTGAATCTCCTTCGCACATTAGCCTGAGCCTTCCTAAGCGTGGAACAAGTAATCTCAGATAGAACCGTCAGGATATTTCAAAGAACCTTGCCGAGTCGTGGGTCGGTCAAAACCTCGTGGCAGAGGTGGCACCTGTTCACGTAGTTCGCTCGTGGGCTACCTAGGAGCCTTTTAAGGCCAACGGGGCCCTCGGCGGACAGCACCCTGAAAAGAGTTCTCTTGCCTGCGGCATTGAGCAGATTCCCAAGCTTCTGAAGCTTGGCGTTCCCGACCCTCGCCATTTGGGCTAACCCCGCTGCGGAGCAGCATGGCAGTACCCATCCGCGGGGGTCTATGGCGACATCTCGAAGTACGACCTTGCAGGGGCCCTCGAGGGAACCTTTCCCGATGAGCCACTCGTCCTCTGGAACCTCTGCCCCCCGGCCCACGGGAATGAACCCTGTTTCGACGGCTATGGCCGACATGGTCTCCAACGGTTTCTCGCCTCCAACGATGCTGATCTCGCCATCGTCCAGCCTTCTTACCACCTCCTCAACCGTCAACCCGCTCGACCTAGCTACGGCACACATAATTACCACCTTCAATCCGACACTCTTCGCCGCCTCGTAGCAGTTGTGGACACGGTCGAAGGGGATGTGACTTTGGTGGAAGTCGTCGGCGCTGATGTTGACTACGTCTAGGCCCGCATCCGCCAATGGATCAAGGCGCCCGACTGCCTCCTCCTCAGTCCTCGCCCAGAAGCAGTTCGTCACGCACTCCGTGTATAGACCCCTATCAGAGGCATAATCGACGAGCTTCAGGAGCATCTCGGGCAGTAGGAAGGGCTCGCCCCCCGTGAAGCTGATCCACTCCACCGACGGGATCTCCCGGGCTTGGTCGATATATCCAATGGCTTCATCCAACTTCATCTGGGCCCTCCTATCGGGTCCGGAGCTGAACCAGCAGTGGCTGCACTCCACGTTGCACTGTTCGGTGATCAGGAGTCCTACCCTGAATGTCTCCGTGGAGATTCTGATGTTCGAAGCCACACGTGATGGATGGAGTGCCTTCACATAAGGGTTATCGGATAAATGGGGGGCTAATCGAGGCTGGCCTTGACTTTATTTAGAGTCTCCCGGATCTGCTCGTTGGCGAGGTGGAAGCCATCCTCTACCAGGTTCCTCTGCCTGAGTAGCTTCGTCTTGAGGAACTTGAACTCCTCCGTGTAGGGGAGGGGCATCTCGGCGAGCTTCAGTATCTCATGGATCCGGGGGAACGGCGTCGCCCCGAAGGTCTCCATGGATATCTGCTCCGTTATCCCGGCGTTGGAGTGGGCGACTGGGTTAACATGCCTCGATACCCTCATGAGGCAGCGATTAAGTTCCTCGACCACCGACTCGGAGGCACCCCCATCAATGGCTTTCTTCACCGTCCCCTCCAGCTCCTCAGCCAGCTCCTTGAACTCCTTCGCCCTCTCGATGACTGGGTTGATGTTGAAGTGTGCTCTGACCTTGTCGGCCTTAGCCTGGAGGTCCTCGAGGATTCCGAGCACGGCCTCCGCATAGGGGGCGAAGTTCATCGGCAGCACCGGGCAGTTCGTCATCCTGAAGATGTAGTTGAGGTCGACCCTCACGTCCTTCGCGAGGATGTCGACATCGCCGCGGTCAAGAGTCGCCCACGGAGTGTGCCACCACCAGCCGCCGCCGGAGTAGTTGACGAAGGGGTCGTATGTCTCCTTGGGACGGGCGGAGGTCACGCTCGCGTGGGGTATGCCGACCCCCCAGAAGCTGCTGTCACCAGCCCTCGTGGGCCACCTGAAGCTCCCGACCTCAATGCCTGTCGCCGCCCGGATGCTCTCAACAGCAAGTTCCTGCACTTCGCCGATGGGCGCCGACCTGTAGGTTGTTGCCCCATCCGCGCCGGGTGAATCAATGTTGAGGAAGCCGATGCAGCGGTACCGGAGCTCGTGCCAGAAGGCGTCGTTGTACCAAGTCGAGCCGGCGTATCGGCCGATCTCGTGGCCGGGCCAGAAGGCGAATCGGACGCTCCGACCCAGCCTGTCGCGATGCTTGTTGAGGATGCGAGCAAGCTCGAGGATGGCGACATCGCCAGAGGCGTTGTCCGTGACGCCCGGCGAAAACGGCGGCGTGTCGACATGCCCATTCACCAGCAGGAATCTTTCCGGGTCCTTGGCGCCCCTGATCTCCGCCACGAGGAGGGGAAGGCTCCTCCACCCAGTCTCCACGATGGAAGTCACGCGAGCACGCACCTCTCCCTTTTCGGCGAGGACCTTGAGCATCTGCCCGTCTTTGTTGGAGACGTGAACTATGGCCGGAATCCGCTGGATGAGGTGGACGTTGTCCGAGGTCGGATTTCCGGAGACGGAGAAGTCCGCCCTCTGGTGAACCACCGTAGGCATGAAGCTGTCCTGCTCGATGACGATGAGACCCTTCACACCCATCTCCTGCAGCCTGAGCAGCAGCCCATTCCTCAGCCCCATCCAGTCGCCTGAGGTCGCTTGGTCGGCGAGCACGATCTTGTCGCGGCAATCAGCCCTGCCGATGCTTTCCGGGTCGATGTAGACGACCTCGCCCTCGATGCCTTCGGGCCCCGTCGTACCGACCTGACGGTAGGGCGTGCACCGCACCTCGATTCTCTGCGGGGCCAGGACCTCGATCCTCGCCCACTTAGGATCGCTGATGTAGGCATCGAAGCGGAGTACCCGAGGCTCCAGACCATACTCCTCGAGCTTCTCCCTGAGGAACTGGATGGCGGCTTCCTCCTGCGGGCTGCCCGAGGGGATGGGGGTGAAATCCATGAAGCGCTTCCAGTTCTCCATGAGCGCGTCCCTGGAGATCTCGCCCTCCATCTCAGCGAGGAGGCGACAATCCTCTTCGTTGAGTCTGATCATGACTCATCAGATGAAGTAGGCTTCGAGGTCCGTATAACGGTTGCGAAGGAGGTTGCTAAGATTTGAACCGTGAGTTCGCGGGCCTGACATGCACCCTATTGTTATTCGCCGGCCTCACTCAACGTGTTCTTTAAGGTCATCAGGGCCTGTACCTTCTCGCTCCTGTGATTCAGCCTGTAAACCACGGAGACCTTTCCCACCTTGCAGCTCTCCACAAGCCCCTTCTCCACGAGGGAGGGAATCACTGGAGAGACGCTTCCCGGGTTCTTGTCGATCCTGCGGGCTACCTCCCTGAGGTTCATCCACTGACGGGGGTTGTCAAGGAACATGTCCAATGCTAGGAGAAATATGGATGGACCCAGCAGTTCATTCAGTACCTCTTTCACGCCACGAAACCCACTGCAATTAATTATTGCTCCCACTCGTAATATAAGAATTAATTATATAATATTCGTTTGTTTTTTCAAACATTTACAGCGCTCTACAGGCCTATAAAGAGCATATTACCCCAGTCCTGATACTGGAAAGAAAAAAACTTGGATCATTTCTTCACGGCTGAGGCTAACCGTCTCCCTAACTCCTTGCATCGTGCAATTGTCTCAGCATTGGGTGCGCCGTACGACCCCAAGGGTTCCCCGATGAGGGACCCTATCCGGCTGAAAAGCTTCACCATCGCATCCTTCACTCTTCCGCCTCCACCGTGGGAGTATCTTGCGGACATCGTGTACATAATGATCGTCGATGAAAGTCTTCAGTCCGCCAGCGACGTAGCTGAAGTAATCTGGGGAACCGATGGCGACGCAGTCAAAATGGGCTAACGTCGGAACGTCAAATCGGTCTTCATTTGTGTTGAATAACATGTATTCGCACCCTGCCTCCTTTAGACCCTCAGCTACGGCCTCCGCCATCTTCTCGGTGTTCCCAAACTCCTGTGAGTGGTAGATCACAAGCGCCTTGGTCATCTTCCTAAAACCTCATTTCTACGGCGTGAATCATACGCAGTAATGAACTCCACCACCACCGAAGATATAAATGTTTGGTGTCTAAAACAGTTGATTGGATAATTAATATGTTTGTTTATTTGACCAAACATTTATATCCTCATCAAACTTTCTCTACATTGACTCG
>Ga0111229_146_pt1 | contig 11732 bp, 10 predicted proteins | sample DeeMarSWOR152_54_FD_80383 | JGI IMG/M metagenome (GOLD analysis project Ga0111229, IMG submission 80383) | Crenarchaeota group-15 archaeon DG-45 | reverse complement strand
GCTACGGCCTGATGGTGTTCGCCGACCATGGGCAGCACACGATCCTGAAGAGCGATGGAAGCCCGGGTGGAACCCACGGCACCGACTCCGACGACGATGTCTACGTCCCCTTCGCATGGTGCACAAACAGAGAGCTGAGGGAAGCCATCGGCTTGTAACCGGGCTTCAACCTACCGACCTTTGGCGACATCGGGAGCGGGAAGACCACAACATGCCTGAAGCTTGCGGAGAGGGCGACGAACATGCATATCCCAATCGGCGGCATCCTGAGCGTACGCATCTACCGAGATGGAGAGCTCATCGGCTACGACGGCCTTGAACCGGCCTCAAACACAGCCTTCCCTCTCGTAAGGTTGAAAAACACAGCAGTTGGACCAGATTGGTTCACGTTCGGCCGTTTAAAATATTCCTTCTCCAAAAAGGGCTTCGAACGAGCCAACGACATCCTCATGAGCTCAGCCCAGATACTTGACCACCCATCAATTGTATTCGTCGACGAGTTCGGAAGGTTGGAGAAGGCGAGGTCGGGCATCTACCCTGGAGCTGCGAGAATCACGGAGTCTCTGAGAGATCGAGGCGTCGTTATCTTCGCATGCCGAACAGACATGGTCGATGTGGTAGAGGGATTAGTCGAAGGTAGAGCCAATCAAATTTTCAGGCAGGAGCCCATGGATGTAGAATCGTTATGGCACAGAGTCCGAGGATGCCTCTAGGGCTTTGAGTAGCTGATAACATGCTTCCATGATGAATTGGGAATTATTGTAGACTTCACTTATTCCATGTATAACCCATCTAAGTCTAATATACGAGCATGTGGAACAGTTATATCCCCTATCCCCCGATCTGGGATGATTGAGTAGATGGAAGAAAAAGATATCACATTATCCAAGCCGTTTCGCAGATTTACAACTCGTGAACTTTCGCTCATCATAATCCTGAGCTCCCTAGGAGCGGCCATCAGCGTTCCGATAGGCCACGCAGGTAACCTCCTGAACTCAATTCCATCCGTTCCATTTGGTTCGCCCCAGGTCCTGTCCGGGTTGCACGTCATCTGGCTTGTTCTGGCAGCCACATTGGTCAGGAAGACGGGGGCAGGCACTGTGACCGGAGTTATTAAAGGCCTAATCGAGCTGTCCCTATTCAGCTTCCACGGCATATTTGTGTTATTCATATCCGCAGTGGAAGGGATAATAGTGGACGCGGTATTCGTCATCACTAGACAGACCCAAACCCCTTCCCTCTGCTTGGCAGCAGGCCTGTCGTCGGCGAGCAACGTTGCAGTGCTTCAACTAACCGTCCTTCCTCGCCTACCATTGCCCATACTCGCCTTCATGTACTCGATTTCATTCATCTCCGGCGTAGTGTTTGGTGGATATGTGACCAAGAGAGTGGCAGATATCGCTGGAACCCTGAAAGGTTGGTAGATTTAACTGATCAATACATGCATCAACATATTATCGCCTGACGATTGTGTAACCTTGTATTCGGAACGTCAGTGTGTTAGTAACGGCGTATTTTTCATATATCCCTGCGAAGGTGTAGATTTGAAATAATTATAGCGCACTGGAGTTATGTAGTACGGGGGAGATGGCGACATGGAGTACGATAAGATTCTGAATAACCTGTTGGGGAGGGACGAATATCTTGTAGTTGGTCGCAGCGTGGTTCGGACCGACGCCATCGACAAGGCCTTAGGCAGAGCCAAGTTCACCGCCGACTACATCCCGAAAGGAACGGTGGTGGTCAAGGTCTTTCGAAGCTCCCAACCCCACGCCCTCATCAAGCGCGTCGATGTAGAGGCCGCCCTCAGGGTGCCGGGCGTTCTTGCGGCGCTCACCGCCGACGATGTCCCAGGCCACAACCAGATCGGGTACGCGCTCCCGGACCAGCCCTTCCTCAACGGCGAGAAAGTTCACTACATCGGCGACCCGATCGCCCTCGTCTGCGCGGAGGACGAGTACTCGGCTTTTGAGGGATTGGACGCCATCGATATCAAGTTCAAACCGCTCCCCGCGGTCCTCACCATCGATGACACCCTCAAGACAGGGGCGGAACCGATACACGATGGCGGGAACATCGCCGTCACGACCCGCATCAGGAAGGGGGACGCCGAGAGTGGCTTCGCAGAGGCCAAGGTCGAGGTGGAGGATACCTATGAAACGCCTTATCAGGAGCACATGTACCTCGAGCCTGAGGCAGCGTACGCCGTCCCAGAGGGATCCGGTAAGGTCACGGTCATCGGTACCATGCAGAGCCCCTTCCTAGTCAGGGAGAAGGTGGCCCACATCCTCGGCTGGAACCTCAACCAGGTCAGGATAATCCAGGCGCTGACGGGGGGCGCCTTCGGTGGGAAGGATGATATGGGGCCGCTGGTCTGCGCCAAGGCGGCGCTGGCAGCCGTCAAGCTCGGAAGACCAGCCGCACTCGTCTTCGACAGGAACGAGTCTGCCGCATACTCACCGAAGCGGTTCCCCGCGAGGATCAGGTACAGGTCCGGGGCCGACGAAGGCGGTAGAATTACCGCCATCGACGTCGACATCACCGTCGACTGCGGCGCCTATGCCAACCGATCCCCTTTCTGGCTGTGGAGGATGACCGCCCACGCGGCCGGCCCATACGAGGTGGAGAACGCGTCGATAGATGGACGAGCGGTCTACACCAACAAGGTCTTCGGTGGCAGCTTCCGCGGCTTCGGCGACGTAGCCACCCATTTTGCTGTTGAGTCCCAGGTCGACAGGCTCGCAGATGAACTGGGCATGGATCCCGTCGAGCTTCGCCTCAGGAACGTGCTGAAGCCGGGGTCGAGGACGACATGCGACCAGCTCCTCGATCACTCCGTCGGCATAGAGGAGTGCCTGCGGAGGGTTGCGGATGCCTCGGACTGGGGAAGAAGACAGGAGCCGAGGAAGTGGGGACGCAGGGTCAGAGGATTTGGCGTGGGGTGCGCCTACCACGGCATCAGCACGAGCCGTAGCACACCGGACTGGTCCGCGGCCTCCCTAATCCTCAACCAGGATGGGAGCTTCACCTATCGTACCGGCATCTGCGAGCTAGGGCAGGGATCGCCCGTGGGTCACGCGAAGATCGTCGCCGAGATCCTCGGCGCGCCCATCGACACAATCCGCATCGAGGTCCCCGACACGGACTCGACGCCAAACGCAAAGCCGACCCATGGCAGCAGGGGTCTCATGCTGGGTGGGTCGGCTGCAGCAGATGCTGCCTTGAAGCTGAGGAAGAGGATGGTCATGGTCGCGGCAGATATGCTCGGTTGCGGCGAGGCCGATATCGACCTTGAGAATGGTAGAGCTTTCAGTAGGCATGACCCTTCGGAGGGGGTAGGCTTCTCCGAGCTTGCAGAAGAACTCTATGCTCGCGGCGTCTCCCCTGCGTCGTATGGCTTCTATGCGTCTCCGAAGCGGTTTTTTGATCCCGAGACGGGGCTTGGTGTCAGCTACTCCGTCTACACATTCGCGGCATCGGTCGTGGAGGTCGAGGTGGACACCGAGACCGGTCAGGTTGAGGTCGTCAAGGTCTGGCCCGCGATGGACGTCGGCAAGGCCATCGATCCTTTGATGATCGAGGGTCAGATCCAAGGCGCCGTATCCCAGGGCATCGGTTTCGCCCTGATGGAGAGGCTGGTCGTAGAGGAGGGGGTGGTTCTCAACCCCAACTTCAAGGACTACGTAATCCCCGCGGCGCACGATACCCCCGACGTGGCGGAGACCATCGTCGTCGAAGAACCCTATAAACACTCGGCCTTCGGGGCCAAGGGAGTCGGAGAACCGGCGATCATCTCCATCGTCCCAGCCATCTCCAACGCCATCCACAGAGCCACCGGCGTCAGGCTCAACACCCTCCCAATCACGGCTGAACGCCTATACAATGCTCTCAGGAGGTGCGGTAAATGAGGCCCCTCCCCAGCTTCAACCTCCACCGACCAAAAACCCTCAGGGAGGCCCTTGAGCTTCTCCAATCGCTGGAAGGGGCGAGGCCCATCGCCGGCGGCACCGACCTGCTGATCCTGCTTAGAGACGGCGCCATCCAGGCGAAACACCTCGTTGACCTCGGCCAAGTCGGTGAACTTAGATACATCCGAGAGGCAGATGACGTCATCCACATCGGTTCCATGACCAAACACTCTCAGCTCATCAGGTCGGAATTGATAGCCGAGAAGGCGTCCGTTCTGAGGGAATCCGCTATGTCCACGGGAAGCATCCAGACCCGGAACCGAGGTACCGTAGGGGGGAACTTGTGCAACGCCTCGCCGGCTGCGGACACCGCGCCACCACTCCTCGTCCTCGATGCCAAGGCCAAGATCTCCTCCATGAAGGATAATCGGATCATCCCCCTCGCCGTCCTTTTCGCTGGTCCCAAGATAAACAGCCTCAGTCCCGATGAACTGCTGACGGAAATCGCGTTCAGGGTCCCTCCAGCTAATTCTGGAGCATCTTTCCACAAGCTCGGCAGAAGACGGAGCGTGACACTCGCGGTTGTCAATGCCGCGGCATACCTCGCCCTCGAAGGAGACCTCTGCAAGGAAGCAAGGGTGGCACTCGGCTCCGTCGCTCCCACGCCCCTCAGGATGACTCCCGTGGAGGAGCGGTTGGAGGGAAGGAAGCTATCTAAGAGGCTCATCAATGAGGCATCATCCGAGTGCCGCGATTTGGTGGATCCCGTCGACGATGTTCGGGCGTCGGCCGAATACCGCCGCGATATGGCCTGCGTCCTGACGGGGAGGGCGTTGACCGATGCTTGGAAGAGAGCCAGGGGGAATTTGCCATGAGGATCACCTTCCAGCTTAACGGTAAGAGGATCGTCTGCGAAACAGCTCAGAACAGGACCCTCCTCGACCTCCTCAGGGTCGACCTGGGTCTGACCAGCGTGAAGAAGGGGTGCGAGGAGGGAGAGTGCGGCTCCTGCACCGTCCTCCTCGACGGCATGCCAGTCAACTCCTGCTTGGTGCTGGCGCCCCAGGTCGAGGGCAGCAGAGTCACCACAGTGGAAGGCCTTGAAGACGACGATTTAATGGTTGCGCTCCGGAGAGCCTTCATGGAGGACGGTGCCATCCAGTGCGGCTTCTGCACTCCGGGGATGCTGATATCGGCGTACGCCCTCCTGTCAGAGAATCCAAATCCCACAGAGGATGAGGTGAAGACGGCCATCGAAGGTAACCTATGCAGGTGCACGGGCTACGTCAAGATTATAGAGGCCATCCTGGACGCTGCGGAGAGGATGCCGGTTGAGTGAAGTCGAGATATTCAAGAGGCTGACGCAGCTCCTAGAAGAGGGCAAGGGAGCGGTCTTGTGCATACTTGTGGAGAAGACTGGCTCGGGGCCAAGGGATGTCGGAGCAAAGCTGCTGGTCGATCCCGACGGGGATACCGTCGGCACCATAGGCGGCGGAGGCATGGAGCGGAGGCTGGTCGCTGAGGCGCAGGATGCGCTGAGGGAGGGCTGCGGAAGGACGCTTACGTTCGCCCTAGGCATAGAGGCCAGGGAGGACGCCATAGCCGTCAACTCGAAGTGTGGAGGTGAGGTGAAGATATTCTTGGACGTGATCAAGCCAGAACCTAGGCTCATCGTCATCGGCTCGGGCCATGTAGCGAAGCCTCTCGCAGAGTTCGCCAACATGGTGGGATTCGAGGTCATCGTCGTTGACGATGCAGACACCGCAACCCGGGAAAGGTTTCCCACCGCAAAGGAGATCTACTCAGGCCCCTTCGAGGAAGAACTTGGCCGGGTTAAGGCGAGACATTCAGACTTCGTCGCCATCGTCCACGGCGAGACGGACCACGAGATACCGGCACTGAAAAGCATGCTACGATGCGGACCAGCCTACATCGGCTTACTTGGCAGCAGGAACAAGATCGCCGAGCACAAGAGGCAGCTGCTGGAGGAGGGCTTCGACAGGGAGGAACTCCAGGCCATCCGTGCGCCCATCGGCCTCGAAATCGCGGCTGAGACCCCAGAGGAGATCGCGGTGAGCATAGTCGCTGAGCTCATCGGTGTCCGGCGCCGCGGCTAGCCTCGAAGAGACGACGAGCCTCCTCAAAGTCCTCGGGCGTGTCGATGTCGAGGATGCACCATACATCCCCCTCCACCACCCTGTGAGACGCCTCATGCCGCATGACGACTTCCCGGACGGTCTCCCCCGGGGCTAGACTAAGTACCTCGTGGAACAGGGTCCGCCTGAAGAGGACGGGGTGTCCCCTCCTGCCTCGGTGAACGGGGCTCACTAATAGCGCTTCCTGGTCGGATTCCATCGTCGCAGTCATCCGGTTGAGCAGTTCCGCCTTGAGACCGAGCTGGTCGCCGAGGATGAGGAACGCCGCGTCGGAATAGACATGGCGCAGCCCCGCTTTGAAGGAGCTCGTCATCCCCTCCTCGTACTCGGTGTTGATTACGACCTTGGCGTTGTAGGCCTCGGCTATGGGGCGGATATCCTGGGGCCGGTGACCGAGGACAATGAGTACTTCGTCTATTTCCGAGGAGTTCAATGCATCGAGGAGCCAATCTAGGATGCTACGACCAGCCATCTTGAGTAGCAGCTTATTTCTGCCCATCCTCTCGGATTTACCGGCGGCGAGCACGACCGCTGCGGACCTCAACCCCTTCACCTTTCTCTTAGGAATGCAGAGCTTCTTTCCGGGCGTCGCTTGAGCCCGTTCGTCATTTTTCGGCTGCCTTTTTCACGGCCTTTATTATGTTGACGTAGCCAGTGCAACGGCAGTAGTTCCCCTTCAGGTATTCCCGTATCTCCTCCTCGGTCGGGTTGGGGTTTTCCTTGAGCAGGGCCTTTGTGGTCATTATGAAGCCCGGTGTACAGAAGCCGCACTGGACCGCTCCTTCTTCGAGGTAGGCCTGCTGTATCACGTCTAGGTCGTCGCCTTCAGCGAGGCCTTCTATTGTTTCAACATTCCTTCCATCGACATCCACGACGAGGGTCAAGCAGGACAGGACTGGTTCGCCGTCGACGAGGACTGTGCAGGCGCCGCACTCCCCAATGCCACAGCCGTATTTCGTTCCGGTCATGTACAGATTTTCACGTAGAAGGTTCAGCAGAAGTTGGTTCGGCTCGACATCGAACCGCCGTATAATCCCGTTAAGTGTGAATTCCACATTCATCATTCTCGCCTCCTCTCAATCCTCTTAATTGCAGTTTCTAGGGCATCCCTGAACATGGCCCTTGAGGTAGCCCTTCTGTACCCGGCTGGCGCCCTTCGCCATCGCTTACGCGGTGTTATGTGCTCCGAGAGGATGTTTTTCGCTTCCTCCAACACTTCGCTTGTGAGCGGCTTTCCTTTCAGGAAATCTTCGACGCTGTGCAACCTGATCGGCGTTGGCGCACAGGCTCCCAAGGCGATCCTGCAATCGTTCACGGCTTCACCTTCCATTCTCAGCACTACCGCCATGTTTATGGTGGAGATGTCGAAGCTTGTCCACCCTATCTTCTGGAAAGATGTCCCAGCGTCCTCTGCGAGGGGAGGCACCAATACCTCGACAAGCATCTCGCTTGGTCCTAGGGCGGTCTTGAGTGGGCCGAGGAAGAACTTCTCCAGGGGGATGGTTCTGGCGCCCTCTGGGCCGAATATTCGGGCCTCGCTGTCCAAGGCGAGCAATGGGGTCGCGCTGTCTGCGCAGGGGTTTGCGTTACAGAGATTCCCGCCTATCGTTGCCATGTTCCTGATCTGGACCGACCCGATGGAGGTGACTGCCTCATGGAGAAGTGGAAGCTTTGCCTGGACTATCTTCGACCTTTCGATCGTTCTAAAACTTGTCGCTGCGCCTATGCGAATCTTGTCCTCATTTTCTTCAACTCCGATCATTTCCTTGATCTTTTTTATGTTGATTACATGTTTGGGTTCGATCAACCTCTGTTTCATCTGGATGAGAAGGTCGGTGCCTCCTGCCAAAAGGCTCGCCTTCTCGCCGTATTTCGACAGCAGCTCAACAGCGGATTCCAGACTTGTCGGTGCGTGGTATTCGAATTGGCTGGGCATTATGTGGGTGTTTTGCTTGTTGACGTACATCCTATCCACCCTCCTCCTTGATGGCCTTCAGTATCCTGATCGGTGTGATGGGTAGATCGTAGAAACGGATGCCGACGGCGTTGGAGATCGCGTTCGCAACGGCTCCTGCCACGGGGTTTAGGGCGCCTTCGCCTATCCCCTTCGCTCCGAAAGGCCCGGTGGGTTCATAGGTGTCTGCGAAGAATACGATAAAATCTTCAAGCCGAGGTAGGTCTGGAGGCGGTGGCGTCTTGTAGTTGTTTATGAAGCCCCTGTTCATCAGATCCCCGCTCTCGGGATCGTATTGTGTGTCCTCGAGGGTCGCCATGCTCCATCCCTTGACAAAGCCGCCATGGACTTGGCCTGCGGCGAGGTCGGGGTTCACCACTGTTCCGATGTCGGCGCCAGCCACGACCCGTATGGGCTTCACCTTGCCTGTCTCCGTGTCGACCTCGACCTCCACGAAGTATCCTGTGAAGTGCGGGGGGCAGCTTCCCTGCCTGAGGCTGTCCACGGCTGCGATGGTTCCCCAGTTCTTGTGCCTCGCTATCGATGTGACTTCGCCTATGGTGATCTCCTTGCCCTCGATGCCCTCCGCATAAATAACGCCCTGCCCCAATTCCTCATCGGGCCTTATCTTCAGGGCATGTGGGTAGGCGTCGAGGATCTTGGAAGCGTACTCCAATAGCTTCTGCTTGACCTGTTTCGCGACCTTGTGGGCCGCTCCGCCTCCCGAGTATACGCCTCTCGAGGCGTGTGTACAGACATCGTATATGGTGGTCTGAGTATCGGCCACGACGATGTTCACGTTCTCAAGCGGGACGCACAGCTCCTCTGCTATTATCTTTGCATGGGCCGTCAATGTGCCTCCGCCATGGTCCATCAGGGCTGTAATGTAATCTAATGTGCCGTCTTCGTTGATCTTCAGCATTGCTCCGCCGTGATCCACTACGGTGCTGGGGACGGGAGCGCCGGCGCTGGAAGTATGGAATCCCCTGCCCAAGCCCATACCGCGCCTGTGTCTTCCCTTCTGCTCGCCAAATCTGGGTCGGTTCTCCCACCCTATGATCTTCGAGCCCTTCTTCAATATCTCCTCGACGCCGCAACTCTGTATCACTGATTTCACGGTGGGGCCTTGTCCCCAGAAAACGTCTCCCTTGCCAAGGTAGTTCTTGAGCCTTATCTCCAGAGGGTTGATGCCCAGCGCCTCGGAGAGTTCGTCCATAAGGGATTCCACGGCCCAGCTGATCTGAGGATTACCGTAGCCCCTGAAGGCGCAGGATGGAACTTTGTTCGTGTAAACGGCCTTGCCCACGTATTTTTTATGGGGAAGCTTGTACAGGGAGACCCACCACCCTACGACGCATCCGAGAAGTGGATAGGCCTGTATCTGGTGGGCTCCGATGTCCAATGTGGCGTGCAGCTCGCCCGCCGTCAGCTTTCCGTCCTTCTTGGCCCCGAGTTTCAGCTTGAAGATCATCTGGTAGGAGACATGATCGTGCATATCTTCCTCGCGGGTGTATGACAACTTGACGGGCCTTCTGGCCTTGAGGGCGAGGGCCACGGCGATGGGCACAGCGGGGTTAACGTGAATGCTTGAACCGAAAGCGCCACCAAGCGCCACCTTCTTCACGTTTATCTTGCCCATTGGTATCCCGAATATTTGGTGAAGTAGCAGTCTGCTGTTGTGTATCGACTGTGTGGTGCTCCATACCGTGATGCCACCGCCCGATTCAGGGTTAACCACAGCCGATTTCGTTTCAAGCTGGTTATGATATCGCCTGTTTGTCCTATATTCCCTCTCCAAGATCAGATCGGATTCTGCAAATCCCTTCTCGACATCGCCTTCTGCTATCTCAAGCTGACAGGCAATGTTGTTTTCGACGTTGAGCTCATCATCCTTGAGTATGATTGTTTCATGTAGGAGTGGCTTCCCAGGTGTCATCGATTCAATTGCGTCGAACGAGGGCTCGAGTACCTCAAAATTGACCTTGATGGCCTCGATGGCTCTCTGGGCTTCCTCCTCGGATTCAGCGGCAACTGCGGCGATCGGTTCTCCAAAAAATAGAGGCTTGTTGGTTAAAACTTGCCAGTCTTTATACGTGGCCTCGGGCGTGCTCACCAGTCTGGGGCAATATCTCACATCAGGTATTTCCCTAAAAGTGATCACGGTGGCGCCCATCTTCTCTGCTTCGGAGACATCAATGAAGCTAACCTTCGCATGAGGATGGGGACTCTTCAAAACCCTAGCGTGCAACATGTACGGGAAGGCTATGTCAGAGGCAAATTTCTCCTGTCCTGTAACCTTGGCTATGCCATCCTTTCTGATGGTTTTTTTCCCTAAAAGTCGGAAGGTCTTCTGCTGCGTCATCTCACGCGTGCACCTTCTCCCAGGTACGAGAATGATGAAGGTCGGATAGTGTGTTATGCTTGCTCATTTGTATCCAACCTCAAGTTTATATATATCCCACATCGTGGTTTTTGAATTTTCTGATTTTGAATGGTCATTGCACATTAACTATGAATTAAGTATAACCAAAGTTTCTACATTTTTGTTATTATTTGAGTTGTAGATGTTTTTTTATGGAGTTATCATGTAGTCAACGTCGCTGCTTGAATCTAAATGGTATAAAATCACCGTTTTGAATCTTTGTCCCGAATTCAGCAACCAACCTGAAAAAATGATGGAGGCTTCAGACTTCGAGCAGGTGGGGTGCTCTGTTCTCGATGATGGGCTTCAGTTCATCGATGCTCTGTCTCATGGCGTTGAGGCCCTCGATTACGTCCTCGTCGTTTGTGACAGCCGAGACGTTGGGGTGGCCCAGGAGGTAGATGCCTCTGTTCATCAAGTCCAAAGAGAGGTATCGACCCAAGGTTCGGTCGCCCGTGACAGTGGTCCTGTAGTCGGTGACTTCCTCCGAGGTCCATGTGACGTTGAAGAAGGAGCCGATGCCTCCGACATGGGCGGCGACGCCCTCCTCGCTAAGGATCGACCTAAGCCCCTTCCTCATGCGCTGGCCCAAGCTGTCCATCTTCTTGTAGACCGGTAGGCGGAGCTCCTTCATCACCGCGAGGCCGGCGGCCATGGTCACCGGGTGCCCGTTGAAGGTGCCCGAGAATCCGAGTCTGGCGGCCCTGAGGTCGGGGAACGAGGTCTCGGGTATGGTTAGGGGCTTCATCACCTCGGCAGTGGAGGCGTATGCGCCGACGGGGAAGCCTCCGCCTATGATCTTCCCCATTGTGGTTATGTCGGGGGTGACGCCGTAGAGCTTCTGGGCCCCGCCCGGACTCAGCCTGAAGGAGATGACTTCGTCGAAGATGAGAGGGATGCCGTACTGCTCGGTGACCTCCCTGACAGCCTCGAGGAAGCCAGGCTTAGGTGCCATATCCCTCTGCGTAGGCTCGACCACGACGGCGGCGAGCTCGTCCTTGTGCTGCCTCACTACGTCTGCCGCTGCCTCGGCGTCATTATACGGGATGATTAGAGTGTTCTGGAGGACGCCGCTTGGGATGCCCTCGTGCTGCCTGACGCTGTGGGGCGCCTCCCTAGGTCCAGCCTCGTCGAGAGGGGGGGCGACGCTGATGTCGACGGTGTCCCAGGAGCCGTGGTAGGCCCCCTCGCACTTGGCGATCTTCTCCCTTCCTGTGTAGCTGCGAGCCAGCCTGATGGCCTGGATGTTCGCCTCAGTCCCGGATGGGGTGAAGCGTATCTTGTCTGCGCCC
>Ga0111229_141_pt1 | contig 12292 bp, 10 predicted proteins | sample DeeMarSWOR152_54_FD_80383 | JGI IMG/M metagenome (GOLD analysis project Ga0111229, IMG submission 80383) | Crenarchaeota group-15 archaeon DG-45 | reverse complement strand
CCTCGCCAGGTGGATCTGCCGGAGGTGATCCACATCCCAGACGCCGGAGACGCTGGGGGACATGTCGGAGAGAACCACGTCCACGGGACCGGGGAAGGCGCCCCTGATCAGCTCAAGGGTCCCATCGTCCTCGACGTCTCCGACCAAGGTCCTGACGTTCCCGAGGCCGAGGGGCCTGATCCTGGCCAGGTCGACGCCGACGACGAGGCCGTCTCCGCCGACCTCCTCGCTCGCCACCTGCAGCCATCCCCCGGGGGCGGCGCCCAGATCCAGGACGTGCCTCGCGCCCTCGAGGAACCCGAATCGGTCGTTGAGCTGCTTCAGCTTGAAGGCCGCCCGGGAGCGGTAGCCCCGCTCCTTCGCCATCCTGTGGTAGGGGTCCCTCCGCCGCTCCGAGAGCCACCGCCGGGACATCAGCTGACCCGCCCAGCCCTTCCCGGGAGGCCCTTAAGAACGTTTTCCACCTCGGCGGCGGAGGCGTCGGTCTTCACCCCCCTCCTGTGGAAGTGGGTCCGGGCCGCCCCGAGCCCCGCCTCGACGAGCGCCGACAGGACGTCGTCCATCGACGCCGAGGCGACCCCCAGCCTGGAGCAGAACGTGTCAACGTTGTAGAACCCGGGCTTGAAGCCCACCTCGCCCCGCACCAGGCCGATGAGCCCCATGAGCCGGCGGTTGCTGCTCAGGGCCGACCCGTCGGAGACGGCGAGCATCACGTCGCAGAAGGCCGGGTCGGCGAGCTCCCCGAGCCACATGGGCCCCCCGACCATCATCCGGGACCCGCAGGCGCCGCACCTCCCGGAGCCGCCCAGCTCATCGACGGAGGCGGGCCTGCGTTCGAGGCACCCCGGGCAGTGGAGGAGGAAGCCCATGTCCTCCAGGGCGCGGTCCGCCCTCCCGGCTCCCCGTTCAAGCGCCGCATAGAGCCTCACGTAGTGATCCGCCGCGAAGCTGAACAGGGGCCTGGCGGCGACATCATGCCTCACCGAGGCCACGACGAGGGCCCCGGTGACCAGCCTCAGGGCCGCCTCGTGGCAGTACTCCGTCCGCAGGGGGAGGCCGCCGTATTTCCTGAGGCACGCCTCCGGGTGCACGCCGCACAGCGGCGCCATGTCCGTGGCGGTGAGGGCGACCATCCCCCCGTGCCTGCAGGCCCTGACGGCCGCGTCCAGGTAGGGCGCGGGGGACCCGTATGGGTCGATGTCGATGTAGTCGAGCCTGCTTCGGGGGCGGTCGTGCAGGGAGAGGAGGATGTTCGCGTCCATCAGCCGGGCCCTCACCCTCCCCGAGACGCCGTTCAGGGCCGCGTTCATCTCCGCGAGACGGACGGCCTCCGGGTTCAGGTCGCCCATGATGACCCTCTCCACGCCGGCGACCTCCACGGCGAGCCGTATCCCCCGGACCCCTGTGCCGCAAAGGGGCTCGCAGGCCACGGCGGGCCTGGAGATTCGCATCCCGTGGGCCCTGAGGGCGAGGACCGCCGTGTCCCTGTTCAGCCTCATGCGGGGGTTGTAGAAGACGGGCGCCCTGGAGATGGCGCGGTCGAGGGGCTCCCCCTCGGCCCTTCCGAGCTCGGGGACCATCAGGGCCACGGCGCCCTCCCTGACCCGCCTCGTGGGGAAGCCGAGGCTCATACGCTACAATCTCCCGCCCCGGCCGATAAATGCTTGGCCGAACCTTCAGCGCGTTCACGGCCGGCTCCTCGGTTCCGGGGAGATCCGCGGCATGGCGCTGCCCAACCGCGGAGCCGGCGGAGATGACGCCGCGCCTCATGGATGCTTATACTGTAGAAGGGACATGGATGCCTGCTTCACAACAACTAAATCTTTTTCTGAAGGTTGGATAAATGCCCAGGGGGAGCGAAGCGCCATAGTTGATCCGAGCAGAGGGGACGCCGATTAGGGGAATGGAGGGATTGTTCAGAGACCGCCGGGTCCAGCTCTTTCTGGGGAAGTTCCTGAGCGGGGAGCTGAACAGGCTCACCCCGATCTTCGACCCCCAGCTCGGATACCGGTACCCGGAGGTGGAGGCCTTCGTCGACGGCCCAGATGCGGCCGAGGCCTTCCTCCTCGACCTCGAGAGGCGCGGCCTGCTCGTCCGCGAGCCCTGCGGCCTGCTGGTGTGCTGTCCCAGGTGCGGGTCCTGCAACATCGAGGGGGCTCCACCCGACCAAAAAGGAAGCCCAAGGGGAGATCATCGCGTGAACCCGGTCTCCGGCGCCGAGGGAGAGAAGGCCAGGGGTGATGAGCTCGCCTCCACGGAGGGAGGCTGGCTGTGCCGGGACTGCGGGAGCCCCATCGGGGACGGGGAGGGGCGCTTCCGACGCGTGTTCTGCTTCCAGTTCAGCGAGGAGGGCATCGGACGCATCGCCGACAGGCTGGTGGTGGCCCCCGTGAGGGAGTTCCTCGGCAAGCGCGGCTATCGGACGGTGAGCCCCGGCTCCCTCGTCGGCGAGTCGGAAGTCCTGCACAGCTTCGACATCGTCGCCTACAGCGATGATCCAGGGGAAGGAGCTCTGGCCATCGACTTCGTCGTCTCGGACGGCCCGGCGGGCGAGGAGAAGGTCATCGCGATGTTCGCGAAGGTCTTCGACACCGACCCGCTGAGGTCGGTCCTCATCGCCTTCCCGGGGCTGACCGAGAACGCCAGGAGGCTATCGGAGCAGTACAGGATCGCCGTCGTCGAGTCGGGCGACGTCGGCTCCATCTTCAAGAAGCTGATGAAGATCATCCCGCCGCCGGAGGAGGCCATGATGGAGACCCTGGACGTGATGACCCTCCTCTCCCTGCCGGATCACCTGAGGAGGACGGCCACCGTCGTCAGCGGCCTCGGCAGGGGGACGGCGGAGGAGATCTCGGATAGGACCAGCCGGGCCAGGGCGGTGGAGAGCGGATACCTCAACCAGCTCGTCCGGATGGGGTACCTCAAGAAGGAGAAGAGGGGGCGGGAGGTCCTCTTCTCGGTGTCGTCGTAGGGGTTATGCGCATGGCCAAGATGATCTCGATACACTCGAGCCGGGGAGGCACGGGCAAGAGCCTCGTCTCCAGCAACATGGCGGTGATATACGCATCCATGGGCCGGACCGTGGCCCTGCTGGACTTCGACTTCAGGGCCCCCAGCCTCCAGACCATCTTCCGGGCCCGGGACAGGGTCAAGGGCTGGGTGAACGACTACCTGGAAGGGAGGGCGAGGCTGAGGGATGTCATGGTCGACCTGACGGACAGGTTCAGGGTGGAGGGGCGCCTCCTCGCCGGCTTCGCCAACCCGGAGATGGAGGCCATGAGGGAGATCGCCCGGAAGGACCGGAGGTGGCAGATGCGGGCCCTGAGGCGGGTCATGGCGATGAAGCAGGAGCTGGAGGAGGGCTTCGGCGTGGACGTCATCGTCATCGACACGAGCCCGGGCGTCCAGTACTCGTCGGTGAACGCCGTGGTCGCCGCCGACGTCTCCGTCATCATCTCCACCATGGACATCCTCGACATCGAGGGGGTGCAGCGGATGGTGCGGGAGCTCTACGTGCCCTTCGAGAGGAGGACCATCATCCTCGTGAACAAGGCGATGCCCCACGAGTTCGCCTCGGACGAGGGGAAGGAGGCCCTCCTAGCCCGGGCGAAGGGGATGTTCACCCAGCCCCTCATCGCCATCATCCCCTGCTACTGCGACCTCCTCACGGCCAGCAGGGTCTCGCCCTTCTTCCTCGACAGGCCCGACCATCCCTTCTCACGGGCCCTGGGCGAGGTGGCGAAGCGGCTGGAGGCCCTCTAGGGGGACCCCGGATCTGCCAGCGCCTCGCGCAGGATCGCCTCGAAGCAGCTCACCAGCTCAATGCCTCTCCGGGTCGTCCTGAAGACCCTCCTCCGTCTCCTCCCCTCGAAGACGTCCTCGCCCTCCACGAGGCCGTCGGCCTCCATGGAGTCCAGCAGCGGGTAGACGACCGGGGGGCCGACCCGCACATCGTGGTCCCTCCGCAGCGTCAACATCAGCTTGTACCCCCATAGGGGCTCCCTCATCAGCATCCGCAGGATGATGAGGTCCATGAAGCCCCTGGCGAACCGCCTCCTCAGCCCCTCGCAGGCATCGTCGCCGGCCAAAACGTATCGGAGATACTTTGTGTCCGTGATATATAGGATTTAAGATCTCCTTTTAAGGGGGTCTTTTTCATATACCTTTTCTGGATTTTATAGATTTCTGACATGTTTTCCTGCGATAGATTTATATTATAGTATTGTAGCCATTACGGCGCATATATCGGGAATCCGATATATTGTATGGGTGTGCAACACAAATACACATCGGGCGGAGGCGGGGAGGTTGGACTGGGCGGTCGCCGCGGGGCAGATGCTCTCGTATGCGGCCCTAGCCTTCGGCATCTTCTTCTTCATCTTCGCCAGCAAGTACTACATGGCGATACTCCTCGCCCTCTTCGGGGGCGCGAGGGGCAACGGGAACGGGGAGAACGGCGGTCGGAACGGCCATGGATGGGCGTGGAGGGCCCTCGGCCTCTTCAGGCGGGGCGGGGACGTGCCGCGTTACGAGAACAATCAGCGCGAGGGCATCTACCGGAACGGCCGGGTCGAGGATGAGCCCTTCGTCTCCATCCAGCTCCCCTTCTACAACGAGAGGAACGTGGCCCGGCGCATAATCCAGGCATGCGTCGACATCGACTACGCCAACTACGAGGTCCTCGTCCTCGACGACTCCAGGGACGAGACGGTCGACATACTGAAGGAGGTGGTCCGGCGGAGGGCGCCCCCCGTCGTCAAGGTCGTCCACAGGCGGGACCGCCGGGGCTTCAAGGGCGGCGCCCTCGCCGAGGCCATGCGGCACATGGACCCGAGGACCGAGTACATCGTCGTCTTCGACGCCGACTTCGTACCGCCCCCCGACATCATCAGGCGTTTCCTCTGGTACTTCGGGAGCCACAACGGGGTCGACGGGGGGGAGAACGGCGACGGCCACAGGTTCGCCGACAGGATCCTCGGCTACTTCAACAGCAGGCAGGGCAACGGGCGGGACGTCGACGGCGTCGTGGATAGGGTCGAGGAGTGGTACGAGAGGCGGAGGATCGCCGCCGTCCAGGGGTATCAGCTCCACCACCTCAACAAGCGGGAGAGCTGGATCACCAGGGGCGTCCGGGCGGAGTTCAGCGGCAGCTACATGGTCGAGAGGGTCGCCGAGGAGTTCTTCGGCGCGATGAAGATGATCAGCGGCAGCGTCTTCATGCTCCGGGCCGACGTGGTGAGGAAGCTCGGGTGGACGACGAGCATCACCGAGGACTGGGACCTGACCCTCAGGCTCTACATGGACGGGTACAAGGTGGTGTACACGCCGCTGATCCAGGCGCCGGCGGAGATCCCGACGACCGTCCAGCGGATCGCCCGGCAGCGGATGCGCTGGGCGGAGGGGCACACCTTCGCCGTGAAGAGGCACTTCTGGGACGTCGTCCGGTCGCCGATGCTGACCCTCAGGGAGAAGCTTGAGTTCCTCTACTTCGCCCCCTACTACCTCCAGTCCTTCTTCTTCATCGCGGGCACCGCCTGCTGGATGGCGGCGGAGCTCATCCACCAGCACCCGTGGTTCTGGACGGCCACCTTCGGCTGGTGCCTCCTCCTCAGCAACCTCTTCTCGCTCCCCCTCATGGGCCTCGCGGGCCTCTTCCTGGAGCGGACCGCCCTCGAGGATTTGACGGGCATCCTCTCCTTCATCGTCCTCAGCTACGTCCTGACGCCCTTCCAGGCCTTCGCCGCCCTCAAGGGGCTGCTGGAGAGGGAGGAGGGGACGTGGATCAGGACCCTGAAGACGGGTTCCATCACGGACAAGTTTCTCGGGGTCAGGATCAGGAGGCTGGTCAGGTGGATCCTGCCGGAGAGGCGGAGGCGGCGGAGGCCTCCGAGGCGGGGAGGGGTGGAGCGCCGTGGGCCCGCGTCCCTGGCCCTCATCTTCCTCATCCTCATGTCCACCCTCATCACGTGGGTCGCCGTTGCGGCGTTGTTCATGCCCGACGACGATGAGGGCGTGGTGACCGCCCTGACCTTTGAGCACGTGGACGCTGTCGACGTCAACGGCATCGAGGTGGAGCGCGTCCTCACCCACCCGGACCACATGGAGCTCGGCGAGGGCCACACCGACAGATGCACCACGCGCCGGGGGAGATGGAGGCTGGCCTGGAGATTCTACCTGCACGGCCCGCTGGAGGAGGATTACAGGATGGAGGGGAGGCTCAGATTCCTCCTCTACCTGCGGGCGAGCGAGGAGTGCGAGGTCGACATCTGGTTCAAGATCCGGGACGTCGATGAGCGCGGGGTGGTCAGGGACGCGGCGAACATCAAGTTCCGGGATGTGGAGCTGGAGGAGGATGGAGAGGGCGGCCCCGTGGTCCTCGAGAGCGGCCCCGTGAGGTCCTTCGTCTTCGAGGAGGACCACTCCATCTTCGTCGAGATCCGGCTCAAGAGCGACTCCCGGAGGAGGACGACCTACTACTTCTCCTACGACTCGGAGGACGCATGGTCCCGGATAGAGTTCCCCGGCATCGTCATGCCCGAGAGCGCCCTGCAGTTCGTCGGCCTCGCGCTGGCCATACCCCCCGCCGCCGCGGCCCTTAGAAGGAGGATCGGACGTGGAAAGGCGGCCTGATGAGCGGGGCAGCTCCGCGCGAGCTGAGGGGGAAGGGATCTATCGGGGCCTCATCGTGGCGGCCGCTTTCGCCTTCATGGTCCTCCCCTTCGTCACGACCTTCAACGAGCTCCTCACCAAGCTGGTGGAGGGCATGCGGCTCGTGGCCCTCATCCAGGGCGTGGCCGCGCCCTTCCTCGTCAGGGTGGTCGCCGTGATCCTCGGGGCGCTGGGGGTCCCCGCGGCGTTCGACGGCTCGTACCTCTGCCTCACCGGGGGGTGGATGCCCCTGAGGATCTACATCAGCTGGAACTGCATCGGCTGGCAGAGCTTCATCCTCCTCGCCTTCACCTTCGCGACGGGGCTGCGGGGGCCGTACACGCTGCGCAGCAAGCTCCTCACGGCCATCCTCGGCGTCGAGGGGACGTTCCTCGTCAGCGTGCTGCGGATCCTCGTCCCCTGCCTCCTCGGGTACCGCTTCGGGTACGTCCCGGCCATCGTCTTCCACGACTACCTCGGCACGGTCCTCACCCTGATCTGGCTCGGCGCCCTGTGGCACCTCTCCTTCGGCTCCCTGCTGGTCAGGGCGGGTCCCCCCGCGGGAGCGCTATCCGGCTCGGAGGGGGATACATCTGAGGGGAATAAAACGCCGGAGGGACGATCATCCGACGGCCCCGCTGGGAGGTGAGGATGGGCTGGGCAGATACTACTCGAGGCGGGGCGGGAGCCTCTACATATACGTGACCGGGGGGGATTCGATGATCGACCTGAAGGCCTTCCCCGCGGAGCTGAACCTGTTCGAGGCGGAGTCGGCATGGAGGATACACGACAGGGTCGCCATCGTCAACGACGCCGTGGAGGGCAGCCTCGACGGGGCGGAGACGATCCTCCGGTCGAGCGGGTTCGGACGGAGGGACATCGAGGCAGAGCGGCTGGAGGCCTACTACGCCCAGGGAGACGAGTCCGTCCTGGAGGGAGGCGCCCCGACGAGCGTCGAGGAGACGCGATCCGGGAGAGGGGAGCCCCATCCGGCGCTGGAGGGGGGCATCATCCTGCCCGAGGTCCCCTCGTCCACGGTCTTCGAGCCCAGGAGCGAGGCGCTCATCATGCCCCTCGGGGAGGCGACGCCTCGGCGACGGGCGAGGCGGCCCGACCGGGACCCGAAGACGAGGGCAGAGGATGAAGGCTCCTGAGAGCCTGTTCGTCTTGGAGATCCATCTCGATGCAGGGCGAATCCTACTAAGCCCCTGAGGCCCGCGCGGATGGAGAGCGGCCCCTTTCCTTGTCAATAGCTACCATTGAGAAGGGGGGCCGGGCGCGAGGGGCTACTCCGCGGTTTTCTTCCCGAAGGCGAGGATGAGGTCGACGAGCTGCTTCTGGTCGATCTCGGCCCGGCTCCGCCAGTCGAGGTGGATGATGCCCCCCTGGTCCTCGCCCAGGTACCCCTCCTCGATGTAGCGGTCGACGTTCATCCGCACCCTCCAGCCGGGCAGCTTCTCCTCCAGCGCCTTCTCCACGTCCCGGCGGGGGGCCCGCCCCTGCTTGGAGATGAGGTAGGCGACGGAGACGGCGAGGCCGGCGATGTCGTCGATCCTCCAGCCGATGGTCTTCGCCGTCTTCTCGTCCACCGTCCCCCTGAGGGTGATGTAGTACCTGGCGTCCTGGAGCTGCTGCCTCGTCGGCTCCGCGTACATCTCGGGCTCGTCGAAGACCCGGGTCACCTGGAGGTCCAGCGGCTTCAGCTGGCTGTCGAGGACCTCGAGAACCTCAATCCACTCCGGGCCCCGGCTCTGCCTCAGCTCCCAGCCCCGGACACCCGGCAGCCTGTGGTGCTTGAAGAAGAGCCCCTGGACGGCCTGCCTCGCCTTCCGGGCGTAGGCCCGCTCGGCCCGCTTCAGCCTCCTCGCCATCTGCTCCACTCCTCGTAGTCGACCATGATGGGGATGGAGACCTTCGCCGCGCCTCGGTGGGGCCTCGGCTCCTCCAGGGGAAGGAGCTCGATGAGCTCTCCGAGCCTGTCCATCTCCATGTTGGCGTATCCATATCCGACGAGGAAGCATGTCATGAAGGCCCTGCGGACGGTCTCCTCGTAGGTCTCGGCCCCCACCCAGTCCCAGTACCCGATGCGCCCCCCCTCCTCCACCCCGTCCCTCATCTCCCTCCACATGCCCTCCAGGGCCTCGGCGAACCCCTCCTCCAGGATGAGGCCCAGCTCAAGGGCCTCCATCCGGGTCGCGGTGCCCGCCTCGACCTCCGTTATCTCCGGCCTGACCCAGCGCTCGTCGATGGGGATGAGGGCCCCCCAGTACCCGAGGGAGGACGCCAAGGTCGCGGCGGAGACCTGCTCCAGCTCGGCGACGGGGTGCCACGACCTGAGGAGGGCGTCGGCGATGGCCCCGACGTCCATCCTCATCAGCTGCTGGCTCAGCATGAAGGGGTCCTTGTACAGGGTCGTGGACTGGTGTTGTATCCACTCGTTCTGCTTCTCGAGGACGGACGAGAGCTCCTTCAGCGCCGAGGCGTCGACGCAGAACTCCTGGAGGGACCGTATGTGGGGGTAGTGCTTCCGGATGACGGAGAGGATGTACTCCGTGTCGACGTCGAAGGGGTCGAGGGCCCCCTCCGAGACGGCCCGGCAAAGCTTGATGACGGACTCGAGCTCCGTCCCGGCCTCCTCCGCCATCAACCTACTGGACCACCCTGACCGTGGAGACGCCCTCCGTCTTGTGCACCATGATGAGGTGGACGTCCCTCTCGCTGAAGGTCACCTGGCTCGGCGTGATGACCATGTACTGGTCGTTGGACCCCTCCAGGGTCGAGACGATGAAGCCCGAGACGATCTCCCTGTTCTTCGGGTCCATGTGGAGGTCGAACTCGTCGATGGCCCTGAACGGCGACAGGACGCTCTGCTGCAGCGCCAGCAGGAAGGCGACGACGGCGGTGCTCCGCTCCCCGCCGCTGTGGGTGTAGGCGTCGAGCCTGCTCTCCTGGGCCCCCCTGAAGCCGACGTACATGTCCAGGCCCGCCTCCTCGATGTCCACCTGGTTCGCAAGCCTCACCTCCCCCGAGGCCTGGAGCATGGCGAGGAGGCCCCGATAGCGGACGTTGACCTTCTCCAGCAGGTCCCGGGTCACCTCGGACCACCTACGGGTCCGCTCCTCGATCTCCTCCATCACCTCCCGCCTGCTCGCCCGGACCAGCTCGATCCTCTCCTGCAGCTCCCTGTAGGTCCGGGAGTAGGAGTCGTACATCGCCTCGGCCTCGTCGGAGACGTCGGCCAGCCCGAGGAGGATGCCGCTGTTCTTCCTGATCTCGCCGAGGATCTCGTCCGGCGACCGCCCCGTGTCGATCCGGGCTCCCCTGATGAGGGCCTCCGCCTCCGCGTCCTGCAGGTCCCTCCTGCGCCCGCCGATCTCGGCCTTGAGCTCGTCGATCCTGCGGCTCAGCCGCCCCCGGCGGTCCTTGAGCAGGGCCATCTGGATGCGCCCCTCGACGTACCTGTCGTTGGCCTCGTCGATGCGGACCCGCATCAGCCCCATCTCATCGGCGATGTCGGCGACGGCCGCCTCGGCGTCGCCGAGCCGCTCGGTCAGGGAGCCGATGCGCTCCTCCGCCTCGTCCCTCTGGGCGGCCAGCTCGGTGTTCCACGCGTCGTAGGCCTCCGTCTGCGACGCCTCGATCTCGGAGAGGATGGCGAAGTAGTCGTCGAGGGTCGTCGGCCCCACCTTGAGCTTGGCCCGGAGGGCCTCGGCCCCCACCTCGAAGCGCCGGCGGCTCTCCCTGGACGAGCTCAGCATCCTCTCCAGCTGGGCCTGCCGCTCCTTGGCGCTGGCGATGGCGTACACGCAGACGCCGACGGTCCTCTCGTGCTCGATGCGCTTCTCCAAGAGGTCGGACCACTCGTCCCGGCAGCTCCTCAGCTCGTTCTCCGCGCCCACCACGATCGCCCCGTTGCGGCCCATCTCCGCCTCGGCCTCGTAGAGGGCGGCGTCGACCTGGTCGACCTCCTGCTCGAGGCTGCGCAGGGCCTTCTCGAGCTCAGCGACCCGGCTCCACGCCATCTCCCGCTGGAGGAACTGGCTCCTGGTCTGGAGCCGCCTCTTCTCCTGGAGCCGCTCGTTCTGCTCCCGCCAGTAGCTCAGGGTCTCCCTGGCCCGGTCGAGGAGCTGGATGATGCTCTCCTCCTCGCTGAGGATGCCGCTCAGCTTCTTCTTCGCCTCCGCCACGTCGACCCTGAAGGAGTGGTAGCCGACGGCCGTCTCCAGGGTCTCCAGCTTCTCCTGGGGGGAGACGTTGGCGAACTGCTCCGGCATGCTCTGGTGCATGATGATGAGCATGTTGTTGGGGTCGAAGCCGAGGCCCCCCAGGATCTCCACGACCTCGTACTTCTGGGCGGCCTTCTGGTTCAGCTCGAACCAGTATTTGCCGTCCCGCCGGAGGTTCCGGGTCAGCCGGATGGCGTCCATGTCGAACCTGGGGATGGGCCTGCGCCCGTCCTCCCTCACCGAGTTGTCGAGGAGCAGGCTGATCCGGGCCGCGTCCTGGCCCCAGCGGATGAGGTCGCTGAGGCGCTTCGACCGCTCCGTGTAGGTCTCGCCGAGGGCCACGCAGATGCCCAGGAGGAAGCTCGACTTGCCCGAGCCGTTGGGCCCGCAGACGACGTTCAGCCCATCCTTGAGGGGGACCCGCGCGTACTCGTAGGACATGAAGTTCTCCAGGATGGCCTCGCGGATCAGCATGGGCGCTCCTCGAATTCTGATCTCTTTCTTGGGACCCGCTTTTAAACCTACCCACGGGTCCTCGGGGGCCCCTCGACAACAGAGAAACCCGCAAACAGCTAATAAAGGTTCATCCCGGGCCCGGGGAGAACATGAGATATCTTTCGTCCCCTTTCTCGTCAAATGCAGGGAGAGGCAGAGCTCACGTCGGCCTCGGCTCGGGCTTCAGGATATCCCCGAGGCCCGCGGCGTGGGAGGACGCGACGAGGATGCCAAACGTGACCCAGGATCTGGAAGCGGGGATATCCGGACGTTGAGATTGAGGAGGACCTCGGAGGAAACTTCCCGAGGGTCTTCAAGGAGGCCGTGCGGCGAGTGTGTTCTTATAAGAGATACTAGGGGGAATCCTCAACCCCTTCACCGTCGATGGTTTAGATCCTTTAACTCACGGGGCGATCGCATTTTATCCACGGTCCCGGCCAAAACGGGCGCCGTGGGAGCCGGGGGCCCTCGCCACCTCCTCATGCCCCCACGAGATCCTTCCGGCCTTTTTGACCTCGACCAAGATATTGTCGAAGCTGGCCGGTCCCTGGACGCGCTGCATGAGCTCATGAGCCCTAGCTGCCACCTCGAGACGCTTTCGGTCCAATCTGAGGCGTCGCCACGCCTCCTCGCTCATCTTGAATTAGATCTCCTGCCTTCCGAGGAAAAAGCTCATGTAACCGGTCCGGCGGGGATGCGGGGACGAGATCCACCCCCGGCGAGGCCTCCAGCTACCGAGTTGCTCATGAGCTTTTTGCATCGAAACACGGGCGCCGAGGCGGGCCGCCAGGAGCCCCCCTTCCGCTCGCCCACTCGTATGGGAGATGTCCCCCCGGCGAGCATTTGGTATTTTAAAGTCACCGAGCAGATTAAGGATGAGTAATTTGGATAGCTGGCTTGCGATATTCATCCGGTTGATTCAC
>Ga0111229_172_pt1 | contig 12384 bp, 13 predicted proteins | sample DeeMarSWOR152_54_FD_80383 | JGI IMG/M metagenome (GOLD analysis project Ga0111229, IMG submission 80383) | Crenarchaeota group-15 archaeon DG-45 | reverse complement strand
AGGGCGGCATGCGCAAATTTTTCGAGTGATCGGCGCCGACCAATAACGTTTTCTTCCCCTTGAGCAATAAATCTCGGTGCAGGTGTTACCATATGCGTATTGTTACCGGAGCCATATCCCATGAGACCAACGTCCTGTCGAACATCAGGACCGACATGGAGCAGTTCAGGAGGAGGCAGCTTCTCCACGTGGAGGAGATCATCGACTTCTTCCGCGGGACGAAGACCCCCATGGGCGGGATCATAGACGGATGCGAGGAGCAGGGCTTCGAGCTGGTGCCCACGGTCTTCGCCTCCGCCACCCCCTCGGGCAAGATCACCGTCGAGGCCTTCGACGCCCTCCTAGGGGAGATCCTGGACGGAGTCCGGGGGGCCTCCCCCGTGGACGGCGTCCTCCTCCACCTCCACGGCGCCGGCGTCAGCGAGAGCCACGACGACATCGAGGGCGTCGTCCTCTCCGAGGTCCGGAAACTCATAGGCGGAGACGTGCCCCTGGTCGCCACCTTCGACCTCCACGGCAACTACACCAAGCTGATGGTGGAGAGCGCCGACGTCCTCATCGGCTACGACACCTACCCTCACGTCGACGGCTACGAGAGGGGTGTCGAGGCGGCGGGCATTATGAGGAAGCTCCTCGACGGGAGCCTGAGACCGACGAAGGCCTTCCGGCAGCCCCCGATGATGCCGGCCCTCCAGGCCCAGTTCACGGGCCGATACCCCATGAGCCGACTGATGGAGGAGGCGCACAGGCTGGAGGCCCTGGAGGGCGTCGAGACCATAACCGTCGCCGCAGGCTTCCCCTGGTCGGACTTCGAGGACGTGTGCCTCAGCATCCTCGTCACCACCAACGACGACCAGGAGCTGGCGGACGAGTGCGCGGACCGCCTCCGAGACCTCGCCTGGAGCCTGAGGCGCGACTTCCTCGTCAAGCCCGTCCCCATCCGAGAGGCCCTCCGAAGGGTGAGGGAGGTCGAGGAGGGGCCCATCATCCTCGCCGACATCGGCGACAACCCGGGAGGCGGGGCGCCGAGCGACGGCACCGTCGTCCTCAGGGCCGTCCTGGAGGAAGGGCTAGAGAATGGAGTCATCGCTAATATAGCCGACCCCGAGGCCGTGAGCATGGCGGTGGAGGCGGGAGTGGGCAACGAGGTGACCATGGAGGTGGGCGGAAAGACGGACGACCTCCACGGCGCCCCCCTGAGGGTGACGGGACGGGTCAGGCTCGTCTCCGACGGGAAGTTCATCGTGAAGGGGCCCATGGGAACCGGGTCGGAGAGCGATCTGGGGCGGACGGCCGTCGTCCGGGTGGGAGGCGTCGACCTCATCATCACGGAGAAGCGGCTGCAGCCCACGGACCTCCAGCTCTACCGCAGCCTCGGCATCGAGCCCACGGAGAAGAGGTTCATCGTCGTCAAGTCCTCCGTCCACTTCAGGGCCGCCCACGAGCCCATCGCCAAGGAGGTCATCGAGCTCGACACCCCCGGCCTGACGAGCCCCCGCCTCGCCGGATTCGGATTCAAGAAGATCCGGCGGCCCATCTTCCCCCTGGACGTGGAGATGCTGGGCATCACCGAGCTCAAGTCCATGGACGAGGAGTAGCCGGCGGACCCGCATACCCTTTTATTTTTACCCTGCCCTCTTCAGGTGAGCTGATGCGAGTGAAGCCGCTGGAGGGCATCAGGGTCCTCGACCTCACCCACGCCCACGCCGGTCCCATCTGCACCCTGTACCTGGGCGGCATGGGGGCCGAGGTCATCAAGATCGAGCCGCCCTGGGGCGAGATAAACAGGCTGTTCCCGCCCCTCGTCCGGGGCATGAGCCCCTACTTCGAGTTCCTCGACCGGAACAAGAAGGGCGTCACCCTCAACCTCAAGCACCCCCGGGGCGTCGAGATCTTTAAGGAGCTGGCGAAGGGGGCCGACGTCGTCGTGGAGAACTTCTCCCCGGGGACCATGGACGACCTGGGGCTGGGATGGGAGACCCTGAGGGGGCTGAACCCGGGCATCATCCTCGCCTCCATCTCCGGCTTCGGCCAGACCGGGCCCTGGTCCCGTCGTCGGAGCTTCGACCCCATCGCCCAGGCGGCGAGCGGATACATGTGGCTGATGGGTGAGGGCGGGGATCCGGAGGAGCCGCCGACCAGGGCGCCCGAGGCCATCGCCGACACCGTCCCCGGCCTCACCGCCCTCATCGGCATCCTCGCGGCCCTCGTCCACAGGGCCGAGACGGGGAGGGGGGAGCGCATCGACGTGGCCATGATGGACGCGATGGTCGCCGTCTCCCCGAGCTTCGCCTTCCGCACCATCGCCGGGACCACCTTCAGGAGGGCCCTCAACGCCTATAGCGTCGGGGTCTACGGCTCCCACAGGGCGAGGGACGGCCACGTCATGCTCAGCCTCGCCCCCGGGCGCATCACCGACGCCTTCATGGAGCTCGCCGGGATGGAGGAGCTGACGGAGGAGGCCATCGCCGCCTGGGTGGCCGAGAGGACCGTGGACGAGGTCGTCGAGCTCCTCGTCGACGCGGCCGTCCCCGTGGCCCCGGTACACGACCTCGACGACGTCCTGGCGAACGAGCACGCCCGGGCCCGGGAGATGTTCGTCGAGTTGGACCACCCCGTCCTCGGCGAGGTGACGCTGCCCGGCTTCCCCATCAAGTTCTCCGGGGCTGAGGACGACCTGACGACGCCCGCGCCCCGGCTGGGGCAGCACAGCGAGGAGGTCTACTCCGAGCTTCTCGGCCTCTCCGAGGGCGATCTGAAGGAGCTCAGACGAGAGGGAGTGATCTAGTCATTTTCCCTTTAAGCATCAACAGTGACAATTGTTATAAGCAATAGACAGTTATAACGAATCTGGTTATTGAGTTGAGCCTCAAGGAAGATTTCATGGGAAGGGTTGATTCCCTCTCCGGAGAGCTCGTCGACCTGACCCGCGAGCTGATCAGCATACCGAGCGTGAACCCGCCGGGGGACGAGAGCGGGGTCGCGGAGCTGGTCTCGGAGAGGCTGAGCGCCCTGGGGTTCGACGTCGAGCTCGTGGAGCCGAGGCCGAAGAGGGTTAACACCCTGGGCACCCTCCGTGGAGCCGGCGGGGGCAGGAGCCTCCTCTACAACGGCCACTACGACACCGTCCCGGCCGGCAGCCTCGAGTTCTGGTCCGTCGACCCCTTCGCGGGCGCCGTCAAGGAGGGCAGAATCTACGGGAGGGGCGCCGGCGACATGAAGGGGAGCATCGCCTCGGCCATCATCGCCGCCCGGGCCCTGGACGAGGCCGGGGTGCGCCTGAGGGGAGACCTGCTCATCCACGCCGTCGCCGACGAGGAGACGGGGTCGGAGCACGGGACGAGGCACCTGGTGGAGGCGGGGCACGAGTCCAGGGACAAGGTGGACATGGCGGTCGTGGGCGAGGGGTCCGTGTACAAGGACCGCATCTACGTCAGGACGGCGGTCAGGGGCCTACACTGGTTCAGGATCGTCACCAGGGGGAAGGCCGTCCACAGCAGCCGGCCCCAGGAGGGCGTCAACGCCGTGCTCAAGATGTGCAAGGTCCTCCTCGCCCTGGACGAGCACAGGTTCGGCTTCACCCCCCACGGCCTCCTCCCCGACCCAACCGTGGCCCCCGGCACCCTCATAGAAGGCGGGACGAAGGAGAACGTCATCCCGGAGCTCTGCGAGGCCGTCTGCGACGTCCGGGTCGTCCCGGGGATGACGAGCGAGGGCATCCTCGACGAGGTGAGGTCGGTCATCGATGCCCTGAGGGAGGCGGACCCGGCCATCGACGCCGAGGTCTCCTCCGTCTTCTGGTGGCCCCCCAGCGAGATACCCACCTCCGAGCCGGTCTTCAAGATCGCGAGGAACGCGGTGAAAGCCGCCGTGGGTTACGAGCTGAGACCTCGGGGGACCTCGGGCTCCAACGACACCGCGTGGCTGACCAACATCGCCGGCGTGCCCGCCCTCGCCTTCGGTCCCGGGGATAACTACATGTCGGGGGCGCACGGCGCCGACGAGTGGGTCTCCATCGACAGGCTCGTGGAATTCGCCAAGATATACGGCCTCATGGCCATGGAGGCCTGCGGGGTCGAGGAGTAGAGGACGGAAAGGCCCCCTCCCCCTGCGAGGAACATGCCATTGCCTCTCCCTGATCCATGCGCCCGCGTATGAGGCGTGGGATGCGAGGGCGGGCCTCCAGGCTCATGAGGGTTTCAGATGGATGAGAAGAAGTTCTTTTTGACGGGTCCCCCCGGCTCGGGGAAGTCGACGGCGCTGCTGAGGTGCGTTGAGGGGCTGCGCGGCCGGGGGTTCACCGTCGGCGGCATCTCGACCCCCGAGCTCCGGAGGGAGGGCCGGAGGATCGGCTTCGGCGTCGTCGACCTCGCCTCGGGCGCGAGGGCGCTGATGGCGGGGACGGAGGTAGTCTCGAGCCTCAGAGTGGGTCGGTACGGCGTCGACCTGGCCGGCTTCGAGTCCGTGGCCCTGCCCGCGCTGGACCACGCCGAGGAGAGCTGCGACGTCGTCTGCATCGACGAGATCGGCCCCATGGAGCTCTTCTCAGGCCCCTTCAAGCGGAGTGTGGAGGCGCTCATACGGGGGCCAAAGTCCATGGTCGCCGTCCTACACCGCAGGTACGCCGGAGCCTACGGCGGAGGGGGGACGCTGCTCCACGTCACGCCCGAGAACAGGGAGCGCCTCCCGCTGCTCATCGTGGGGCGCCTCGTGGACCGCCCGAGGTCGACGAGGCCTTAAAAGCGCTGTTTAGGCACTGATTGACGTGATGGGGATGGGGACGGCGGCCGGCGTCGACGAAGCGGGGAGGGGTTGCGCTATCGGCCCCCTCGTCGTCGCGGGCGTCCTCGTGTCGCCGAGAAGGCGAGAGGCCCTCGCCGCGGAGATCGAGGCCGTGGCCCTCAGGAGCGCCTGTTTCATCCTCCCGCCTCGGGCCATCGACCTCGTCGTCGAGCGGGGCGAGAAGCTCCGGAAGCTCAACTACCTGGAGGCCATGGCCATGGCGAGGGTCATCCGGGACCTCCGGCCCGACAGGGCCTACGTCGATTCCTCCGACGTCGTCCCCGAGCGCTTCGCGGACCAGATCCTGCGGGTGCTGCCGGACAAGCCTAAAATGGTCTGCGAGCACGGTGCCGACGACAGGTACGCCGTGGTGTCAGCGGCCTCCATCCTCGCCAAGGTGAGGCGGGACCGGATCGTGGCGGAGCTGCGGAGGGAGCACGGCGACTTCGGCTCGGGGTACTGCCACGACGCCAGGACGGTCTCCTTCCTGGAGGGGTGGTTCAGGGAGAGGGACGATTGCCCCCCCTTCGTCAGGGCATCCTGGGCCCCCGTCAAGAGGATCCGCGGCCTCTAAGCTCCTCCTCTGTATCTGGCGACGGCCATGGCGTGGTCCCTCTCGTAGGGCTCCAGCTCCACCAGCTCCAAGACGGCTAGGCCCCGCCCCTCCAGCTCCTCCACCTGCTCGCCGTAGACCTCGCGGGGCGACCGGGTGACGTCGACGCTGCGGGATTTTATCGCCATCATCGCCCAGCCCGACGGCCTCAGGAAGAGCTCGGCGTTCCTAGCCAGTATCCCCGACTGATCGGGCTGCGCCACGTCCGCGTAGATGACGTCGACCCTGGGCAGTAGCGCGGAGTAGGATTCGGGCCGACGGGCATCCCCCAGTATCGGCGATATGTTCTCCCTGTATCTCGATAGGTTGTCGATGAGGTCCCTGAGGGGGCGGGGCGCGAAGTCGACGGCCCAGACGTGGCCCTCGGCCCCCACGATGTCAGATATGTGGGAGCATGTCGTCCCGGACGCGACGCCGAGGTATAGGACCTTGCCGCCGGGGGCGATGGGGACGTTCCTGACGTCGCTGAGGATGGAGGCCGCCAGCTTGCTGCGGTACGGGCTCCACGAGCGGTACTCCGCGCCCCCTATTTGGAGGAGCGCCTCTCCATAGAAGGACCGTCCGGGCGTGAGGTTCAGGGTGGCGAGAACCGGCCTCTCGTCAGTGATCTCGAATATCCCCGGCCGTAGCTCCCTGATCTCCATTCCGATCTGCGGCATTCCTCGTCGCTGTAGAAAAGGGGTGTTCCGGGCCTATAAGAGGGTTCTATTGAGCCTCTACGCTCTGCTCCATCATCCTCGCCTGGTCGATGGCGAGCTTCTGGAGCCACGACATGGGCGTCTTCAGCTCGTCGACCCACTTCGCGTAGTGGTGGCAGTTGACGTACGCGGTCGTGCCGCATATGCGTGTGAAGAAGTCCTTGGTAACCTGTATGCCGCAGCTCTGCAGATAGGGGCAGTCCTTCCTCCCCAGCTTCTTTTGGAGGGCCTCCGAGAGCGTCGCCATATCCATCTCAACGACCGGATGCTCTATCCGCTTCTAATATTAGATAAAAAACTAGTATGTAAATCTTTCATCTAGATCCGTATCAGTCCTACATAACAGTATTACATATAATCCGGATATGCAGCAATAGAGCTGAACGAATTCCCGGCTGATTGGAGCCCGTGCGTCAAGATATCGGAACGACCTCGGAAGAACGCAGCGTATAGGCCGGGTATGTAGATGCTTGAAGCTAGCATAAAATGTCAAATTTTAAGTATATGTTAAGAGAGTTTAGAAGGGGTTCCAATGTCCGCGGACGAGAACATCTACGTGGGATCTAAACCCATCCTGAGCTATGTGACGGCTATCGTCACCGCCCTCCAGAGGGCTGACACCATAAGGGTCCTCGCACGGGGGAGGGCTATAAGCAGCGCCGTCGATGTCGTCGAGGTCACCAAGAGGAGCTTCTTGACGGACATCTCCGTCGACGATATCGCCATCGGCACGGAGAGAATGGGAGAGGGCGAAGCGACCAGGAACGTCTCGACCATCGCGATAACCCTGTCGCGAAATAGGGCCACGGGCTCCGAAGGGTCTGCCGAGGACGAGGGCTGAATCGGGAGCGCCAGGAAACCCAGAGGTTTATTTTCTACTACTCCCCACGCCTAGCCCTCTCCATCCTCGAATCCAGCTCCGCCCTCAGCTGCCGGCCTAGGGGCGCCCCGGAGAAGGCGTCCGCCCTGGCCGCGATCGACAGCTTGGCCGCGAGGAGGCGGGCCGATCGGCCGCGCGTCCGGCGGGGCGAGGAATGCACGAACGGATGCTGGAATATGAGGCCGTGCTTGGGGGGCTTCGAGCCGGACTTGAGCGCGCGGAACATGGCCTTCTCAGCGCCCAGCAGCTGGAGGGTGCTCGACGGCATCATCGCCAGCCTCCTCAGCCCCCCCGCCTTCTCCATGAGCCTCGCCGCCAGCACCGGGCCGGCAACCTCGGCGAGGTTCGGGGCGGTCTCCTCCGCGAGGGCGGACAGGTGCTCCTCCAGAGCCTCCCTATAGAGGTAGAGGCCGACGAGGTGCGATGCGAGCTGCCTCACCCGGTCGATATCGCCTTTTTCCGCCGCTGCTCCCATCGAGGCACGGGCGGCCCTGGAGACCTCCTCCGCCTTCGCCCTCGGCAATCCCAGCTCCGTGAGGGCCCCAGGCTCGAAGCGGTTCCTCTCCCCGATCTCGCTGACGACCCTGGCGTAGGCTCCGTGGTCATCCAGGAGGCGGCCGAGCTCGGGGAAGTGGAGGCCGTACCACTCCCTCAGCCTGCTCGAGAGGGCGTTCAGGGACTTGGCGAGCTCGCCGAGGACGTGGACCGTCTGGGTGACCATCGACTCCCGCTCCGCGAGGGCCCTCCCAACGGCCCCCCTCGCCATGAGCACCGAGACCTCATGGCTCAGCGAGAGGAGCTGAGAGGCACGCTCCACCACCCCCAGTTCGATGGAGAGCTCCTCGAGGTTGTCCCGGAGGTGTCCGCCCGCTGTCGTTTCGGCTCTGACCTCGACCTCCACGCCCCACCGACGCCCGACGGCATCGGCCATGGCCCCGCTGGAGAAGACGAATCTCCCGAACCCCCTCTGGATGAGCCTCTCGACGACCTCGACGACCTCCCTCGTCAGCTCGCCCTCGCGCTGCCGGCTCAGGGCGGCCGCGATCCGCTTCGGATCCGCGGGGTAGAGGGCCTTCTCCACGATCTCGCCGTCATCGTTGACGCCGAAGACGCCCAGCATGGACTCCACGATGTAGATCAGCCCAGCCTCGGGCCTCCCCATCCCCCATCTCCCCCCTTCTACGAAGGCTTATCTAACGCCTATGCGAGTAGTTGAGAACGGGATGTCCCAATTAAGCTTAGCCGTAGACCTCGCGGGCCTCAGGCTGCGGAACCCGACCCTCAACGCCGCCGGCGTCCTCGGCATCTCCTCCCCCCTGCTGAGGCGCGTCTACGAGGCCGGCGCCGGGGCCGTGGTGACCAAGAGCATCGGCCCAAGGCCTCGAGCCGGCCACCCGAACCCCACGGTCTCAGCCGTGGAGTGCGGGCTGCTCAACGCCATGGGGCTCCCGAACCCCGGCGCCGGCTACTTCGCCGAGGAGATCAGGAAGCTCAAGGATGTGGGGGTCCCCGTTGTGGCGAGCTTCTTCGGGGAGTCGGTGGAGGCGTTCGCGGAGACGGCCATGGTCCTCGCCGAGGCGGGGGCCGACGCCCTCGAGCTCAACTGCAGCTGCCCCAACGTCGAGGAGGAGATGGGCATGCTCGGGGCCGACCCTGCTGGCGTGGAGAGGGTCACCGCGGCCGTCAAGGGCGCCGTAGACCCGCCCGTCTTCGTGAAGCTGACGCCGAACGTCGCCGACATCGCCGAGGTCGCGAGGGCGGCCGAGCAGGGGGGCGCGGACGCCGTCACGGCGGTGAACACCCTCCTGGCGCTGGCGGTCGACGCCGATCTGCGTCGGCCCGTGCTGGCCAACGTCACCGGCGGCCTCTCCGGCCCGGCGCTGAAGCCCGTGGCCCTCAGGTGCGTCTGGGAGGTCGCGGAGGCCGTCGACATCCCCGTCATCGGATGCGGCGGCGTCTCCGGCTGGAGGGACGCCGTCGAGTTCCTCCTCTGCGGCGCCTCCGCCGTCGAGGTCGGCACGGCGCTGATGACCAAGGGCCTCGACGTGTTCCGGGACATCCCGGAGGGAATCAGGGGCTACATGGAGGAGCAGGGGTTTGGTGAGGTCGGCGAGATTGTCGGGCTGGCGCATGAGGGCTGAGGCGGTGCGGGCGAGGAGGCTGGCCAGGGTCGAGCGGGAGGTCGACGATGTGCGGACCCTCTACTTCGGGGACATGCTCTGCAGCTTGGCGTCCCCCGGCCAGTACGTGATGGTCTGGGCCCCCGGCGTGGACGAGGTGCCCATGTCCCTCTCCACCATAGGCCGGGAGGGGCTGTCCTCCGTCACCGTCCGCTCCGTCGGCGAGGCCACGGAGGCCCTGTGCGGGTTGGAGGCTGGCGACGAGATCGGCGTTAGGGGTCCCTTCGGCAACGGCTTCTCCGTCCAGGGCACGTCGCCCCTCGTCGTGGCCGGCGGGACGGGGGCCGCCTCCCTGGCGCCTCTGGTGGAGGAGATGCTGGGCGGGGGCGTGGAGCCTACCTTCGTCCTGGGCGCCCGGAGCGTCGACCGGCTCCTCTTCAGGGAGCGCCTGGGGCGGCTGCTGGGGGACCGCCTGGTCCCCGCCACGGACGACGGCTCCTGTGGCTTCAGGGGGCTGGCCTCCGAGTGCGCGTCGACGATGCTGGAGGAAAGGTCCTTCGACATCGTCTACATGTGCGGCCCAGAGCTGATGATGGCCTCCGTCTTCGCCGAGGCCGATGGGATGGGCATCCCCGTACAGGCGAGCCTCGAGAGGCACATCAAGTGCGCCGTCGGCCTCTGCGGCAGCTGCGGCATCGGCCCCTACCGGGTCTGTGCCGACGGCCCCGTCTTCGCCTCGGATCAGCTGAGGACCGTCCGGGGGGAGCTCGGCAGGCGGCGGATGGGCCCCTCGGGCCGCATGGTCGAGGTCGACCACTAGCCTGCGGTGGGGTTATCAGGGAGGATGGCGACCCCAATAATGCGATGAATGGTTTGGCTGAGGTCGAGGTCCTGTTCCACTGCTTCTACATGCAGATGGGCGTGACAGGGGGCCATCCGGTGCTGGGCGTGAGGTGGCCGCTGACGCCGATGCCCGAGCCGGAGGTGGGGAAGGTCTACGGCGGCCTCGTCTTCAACCTCGGCTCCACGAACACGGTGCTGGTCCGGGACAGCGGGTTGAACATCATCGTCGACCCCGGGATCATCCAGCTGGTCCGGTACGGCGCCCTCCAGGCGAGGCTGGAAGAGGCGGGGCTGAGGCCCGAGGACATCGACATGGTGGTGAACACCCACTGCCACTACGACCACATCGAGGCCAACTGCCTCTTCAGGGGGAAGCCTCTCATCGTCCACGAGAAGGAGATCGAGTACTGCCGACGGCTCTACTGGCCGGAGTTCGCCGACGCCTACATGGGCATCCTCGAGGTCGACGCCATCTCCGGGGACAGGCGCGTATCGGATAACGTCAGGGTGGTCGAGACGCCCGGACATACGCCGGGGAGCATAACCGTGGTGGCAGAGACGGCCGAGGGGCCGGTGGCGTGCGTCGGCGACGCGGTCATCGTCAAGGAGGACCTCCTGGAGCTCAGGCCGCCCTCGGTGGTGACGAGGAACGTCGCGCCGGAGATGGCGGTCGAGAGCCTGAGGAAGATTGCCTCCCTCAGGCCGGCGCTGGTGATCCCCGGCCATGACGCCCCCTTCAAACCCGCCGGGGCCCAGAAAGGTTTATAGAAGATGCGGCGATACGGATCCGCGGTGATCGGATGCCCACGCACGGCTCATTAACGAAGGCGGGGAAGGTCAGGGCCCAGACCCCGAAGATAGATGGCAGGCCCAGGAGGAGCCCCACCCCCCGGAGGAGGAACTGGCTCAACTTCCAGAAGAGGATCGTCCACGCCCCGGTCGAGCAGCGGAGATTCAGAAGGTAGCGGCGCCCAATCTTCTATGAAGGCCTCCCCAGAGGGTACAGACGTTTTGGAAGCAGCCCTCAGGGCGATAGCGGACAGGCTCCTCAGCGCGCCCTCCATCGGTCGAGAGGGCGTCAATAGGGCCAAGATAGAGGTCTGCAGGGAGCTAGGCCTGGATAGGATACCCGCGAACTCCGAGATCATCGGCGTCCTCGGGCCGGGCGAGGCCGAGAGGCTGCTCCCGATCCTGACGCGCAAGGAGACGAGGGCGGCGAGCGGCGTCACCGTCGTGGCTGTCATGACGGAGCCGCGGCCCTGCCCCCACGGCCGATGCGCCTACTGTCCCGGGGGCCCGGATGAGGGCGTGCCCCAGAGCTACACCGGCCGCGAGCCGGCCGCCATGAGGGGCGCCCAGAACCGGTACGACCCCTTCCGGCAGGTGTCGAGTAGAATCGGGCAGCTGAGGGCCATCGGGCACGTGGTGGACAAGGTCGACCTCATCGTCATGGGCGGCACCTTCCCCGCGGCCCCCATCGACTACCAGGAGAGGTTCGTGAAGGGATGCCTCGACGCCCTGACGGGGTGGAGGACGGCCTCGCTCGCCGAGGCCAGGGGGCTGGCGGAGTCCTCGGGCATCAGGAACGTCGGCATCACCGTCGAGACCCGACCGGACTGCGTCGACATCGCGGCCGTCGACAGGATGCTGGGGCTTGGCGTGACCCGGGTCGAACTGGGCGTCCAGAACGTCTACGACGACATCTACGAGCTGGTGGGGAGGGGGCACGCCGTCCAGGACGTGGTCGACGCCACCCGGATGCTGAAGGACGCGGGGCTCAAGGTCTGCTACCACATGATGCCCGGGCTGCCCGGCTCCGACCCTGACCGGGACCTGGAGGGATTTGAAGCCGTCTTCGGCGACCCCCGGTTCAGGCCGGACATGATCAAGGTCTATCCCACCCTCGTCATAGAGGGGACGAAGCTCCACCGATGGTGGATGGAGGGCCGGTACACGCCCCCCTCGACGGAGGAGGCGGCGGAGCTCGTGGCCCGCGTGAAGGAGAAGGTGCCACCGTGGGTCAGGATCATGCGGGTTCAGAGGGACATCCCCCGCCCCCTTATCGAGGCTGGCGTCGAGAGGAGCGACCTGAGGCAGCTCGCCAAGGAGCGGCTCCGGGAACGGGGCGGCCGCTGCAGGTGCATCCGATGCAGGGAGGTGGGCCGCCGGGCCCTGGAGGGGGTCGAGCCCGACCTGAATGGGCTGGGGCTGGTCCGCAGGGCATACGAGGCGTCGGGGGGCGTCGAGGACTTCATCTCCGTGGAGGACGAGGAGGCCGACGTGCTGGTGGGCTTCGCGAGGCTCAGGATCCCCTCGGGGGAGGCCCACAGGCCCGAGGTGGGGGCGTCCTCCGCCCTCGTCCGGGAGCTCCACGTCTACGGCCGGATGGTGCCGGTGGGGGCGCGGCCCTGGGAGGGGTGGCAGCACAGGGGGTGGGGCGGGGCCCTC
>Ga0111229_140_pt1 | contig 12484 bp, 13 predicted proteins | sample DeeMarSWOR152_54_FD_80383 | JGI IMG/M metagenome (GOLD analysis project Ga0111229, IMG submission 80383) | Crenarchaeota group-15 archaeon DG-45 | reverse complement strand
CTCCGCCAGGACGGGTCGACGAGCGACATGATCAACCCCGTGCCCCAGATCGTCTCGTACGTCTCCACCCTGGTCACCCTGGAGGTGGGCGACGTCATCGCCACGGGGACGTGCGAGGGCAACGCCATGACCTGGGGAAGGAGGGAGAACATCCCCAGCGGAGGCAAGTGGCTGCAGGACGGCGAAGTCATAGAGGCATGGATCGAGGGCATAGGCACACTCAGGAACGCCATCAAGTTCGAGGAGCCGAAGTACCGCGCCTGAGACTAAGCCGTGGGCTGAGCCCTGCCTTTTTTCTTCTATCTCATCCATATAGATGGCAGGCCAATAGATGTCCGTCCCCGACATCGACCAGCTCGGGTCCTTCTTTCGAGCATTTTGGCTGGCTGTACGGACATCTCGGATGAAACTTGCAGCCGGGCGGCGGATCGATTGGGGAGGGCACAGATCCTCTTAGGATTATGAACTCCCTTCCTCGCTTACGGGGGTCCGGTATCGGCGTTGCAGAGAGCAGCGCCTGCGTGTAGGGATGGAGGGGCTTCTCGTATATCTCGTCGGTCTCCCCCATCTCCACTATGTGGCCCAGATACATGATCGCGATCCTCTGGGTTATCGACCTCAGCGTGCTCAGATCGTGAGAGATGAATAGATATGTGAGGCTCAATTTCTCGCGCAGGTCCCTCAACAGGTTGAGGATGTCGGCGCGGAGGGACAGGTCCAGCGACGCCACGGGCTCGTCCGCGACGATGAACTTCGGTCGCAGCGCGATCGCCCTGGCGATGACGATCCTCTGTTTCTGTCCCCCGCTGAACTCGTGGGGATGCCGGTCCATGTACATCTCGGCGGGGGTGAGGCCCACGCTCTCCAGCAGCTCCCCGATCTTCTCCTCTCTCTCCCTTGCGCCGAGATCGGTATGGATTCGGTAGGGCAGATCCAGTATGCTCTTCACCTTCTTGCGCGGATTCAGGGAGGCCGTGGGGTCCTGGAAGATCAATTGCATGTCGGCCCTGAGCTTGTGCCTCTCCTTTGCGTCGATGTTCTCGATCTCCTTGCCCTCGAATCTGATCGTTCCGCTCGTCGCCTCCAACAGCTGAAGAAGCATTCGGCCCAGGGTCGTCTTTCCGCAGCCGCTCTCCCCGGCCAACCCGAAGTTCTCCCCTTTTAGGAGGCCCAGATCGACCCCGTTAACGGCGTGGACAAACCGCCTGTACTTCGAAAAAAGGCCCGTCCTCACCGGAAAATGCTTCACGAGCCTCTCCGCTTCAACGAGATACATGTCAAGACCCCTCGAAAAGGTGGCAAGCCACCAAATGCTGTTCCCCCACTTCGATCATCTGGGGTTCTTTTTCCCCGCATATCGGCATGGCTCGGCTGCATCTCGGGTGGAACCTGCAGCCCGCAGGGGGGTTGACGAGGTTGGGAACGGCCCCCCCGATGCCCACGATCTCCTTCTGGTATCTCTCTATGCTCAAAGCCGAGTTGATCAGCCCATGCGTGTAGGGGTGCTTCGGCTCCTCGAATAGCGCGTAGATGCTGGCGGACTCCACAACCTTGCCGGCGTACATCACGTACACGCGGTCACATGTCTCCGCCACGATTCCGAGGTCGTGGGAGATGAGGAGCAGGGAAAGGTCGAGCTCCTCCTTGAGCTGGGTGATCAGCTGCAGGATCTGCCTCTGTATGGTGACATCGAGGGCGGTGGTGGGCTCGTCGGCTATCAGAAGGGAGGGCTCGGAGGCGATGGCCATGGCCGCCACCACCCGCTGTCGCATCCCTCCGCTGAGCTCATGCGGGTAGAAGCTGGCGACCCGCTCGGGGGTGGGCATCCTCACCCTCTTCAGGAGCTCGAGGATCTCCTCGATCACGTTCGTTCTGCTGATCCTCTGGTGGGTGAGAATATTTTCCGATATCTGATCCCCCACCTTCATGAGGGGGTTAAGGAACGTGAAGGGGTCTTGAAAGATCATCGCGATCTCCCTGCCCCTGACCTGCCTCATCTCCCGCTCGCTCAGGGAGAGGATCTCCCTGTCCTTATACAGGACCTGGCCGTCGATTGTCTTTCCCGGTATGGGGATGAGGCGCATGATGGAGAGGGCCGTGCAGCTCTTCCCGCACCCCGATTCTCCGACCAGCCCCACCGCCTCTCCCCTGTTGATATCCAGGTTTATCCCGTCAACGGCCTTCACTGTGCCCGTGGAGGTGTAGAAGTATGTTTTCAGGTTCCTGACCGAGAGGACATCTCCTTTCATAGGGCCCATAAAACCCTCCTTATTCAAATCTTATATCTCTTTGCTCTAAAACGCTGGCAGGTTTATATCCTCAATATAGTGGTTGTTATGGTAAACCTGCACATGTGAGAAGGTTTACATTTATTCTAAAATCTCTTTCGATGATCTTTTATTTTGAGACGGAGAGGACAATAAGATATGTGAGGATGTCCTCAAGGACGATCTCGTGGAGAAGATACGTGCTCAGCCGCGTCGCTGTGGCCATTCCAATGATTTTGCTGGCCATCGTGATCAACTTTACGCTGATCCGCGTCGCCCCCGGCGATCCTGTGCTGCTGTTGACAGGCAATTTTGCACCGACTCCCGAATTCAAGAGGGCCATCGAACAAAAATTCGGCCTCGACAAGCCCCTCTGGGAGCAGCTCTATATTTACATCGTTCACATCTTCCAAGGCGACTTGGGGGATTCGATCAGATTTAGGAAGCCGGTGCTCTCTGTGATCGGCGACAGGGTCGGCGCAACCCTCCTCTTGATGGGCACATCCATCTCCATCTCCCTAATCATAGGCGTGCTGCTCGGCGTGGTGGCCTCCAAGAACCCTTACTCGATCGTCGACAACACGGCGACGTTACTTTCCCTGTTCGGCTGGTCGCTGCCCATTTTCTGGTTGGCACAGCTGCTCATGATCGCCTTCTCTATAAACCTGGGCCTCTTTCCCGTTTCCGGGATGCGTACCCTGAGGGTGAACCTCACCGGCTTTGCGTATGTGATAGATATCCTCTGGCACCTGTTCCTTCCAGCGCTTACCATAGCTCTGCTTAGGCTCGCCCAGACCTTCCGTTTGACCCGGGCGAGCATGCTCGAGGTGATGGAGCAGGATTACATCATCACGGCCAGGTCGAAGGGCCTGTCCGAGAGGGCCGTCCTACTGAAACACGCGCTCCGAAACGCGATGAGACCCATCATCACGATGACGGGCATGCAGCTCGCGACCATGCTCGTGGGCGCTACGATGACAGAGATCGTATTCTCCTGGCCCGGGATGGGCAGGCTGATATACGAGGCCGTTCTGGCCAGGGACTATCCCGTCCTCATGGGGATGTACCTCATCATCGTGATACTGGTGATCATAGCCAACTTCGTGACCGACATCGTCTACGCCCTGTACGATCCAAGGGTGAGGTACACGTAGGTGAGAGGATGACGGAAGAAAGCACCAGTGGGATCCGGGAGTTCTGGAGGAGATACAGGCGCAACAGGGCTGCGGTGATCGGCCTGCTGCTGGTCGTAATCTTCACCTGCGTAGCCATCTTCGGCCCGTACTTCGCCCCCTATCCCCCCTACGCCACAAGCAGAGATTCCTTTCTATTCCTCTCCTGGGCGCATCTCATGGGGACAGACCAGATGGGGAGGGACATCTTCAGCCAGGTGCTGCACGGAACGAGGACCTCGCTCATGGTCGGCTTCCTCGCCGCCATCACCTCGACGATAATCGGAACCGTAGTCGGCTCCATATCGGGCTACAGCGGGGGCAGGATCGACGACGTTCTCATGAGGGTGACGGAGGTCTTCATGATCGTTCCTCAATTCTTCCTGCTGCTTGTCCTCATCACCCTCTTCGGGGCGAGCCTCTTCAACCTGGTCATCGTGATAGGCGTGCTGAGCTGGCCGGGGACGGCCAGGCTGGTCCGAGCGGAGTTCCTGACCCTCACGGAGTCCCAGTTCGTCGAGGCTGCCAGGGTCCTGGGGGCTGGTCGGCTTCACACCGTCTTCAGCGAGATCCTGCCGAACGCCACGCCGCCGATCGTGGTGACCGGCACCCTGGCCGTCGGGTCGGCCATCATCCTAGAGGCGGGCCTCAGCTTCCTAGGGTTGTCGGCCCCCGACCTCATAAGCCTCGGAATGATACTGAACAACGCCCAGGCGTTCGTGAAGGTGGCGTGGCACATCTCCATATTCCCCGGCCTCTTCATCTTCCTCATATGCCTGGGGCTGAACATGATGGGAGACGGGCTGAACGACGCCCTGAACCCCCGGCTGAAGGAGAGATAGTAGATCGGCGTGGAGAATGTCCAATATCACCGTTCGAAGGTTAAATCAAAAAAGGGAGATTTGAGTTCCTGTTAAAACTACGCTTACCCTTTTCTCCTGTACCAGATGACGCCGCCGATGACGATGACGATCACGCCGACGATGCCGCCGTAGAGCTCAACCGGAGGCTTAGCTAGGCCAGCGGCCTCCTCGGCCAGCGACGACGCCTCAGCCCAGTTGCCAGCCTCGTAGGCGGCCTTGGCGGCCTCTAGCTTCGCCCGGGCCTCCGTGACCTTGTACATCTGTCCAGCCAGCTTGTTGATCCGCTCCTCAGCCGAGTCGATGACCTGCTTCACGCCCTCCGGCGTGTAGGCTGAGCCGCCTGTCCACCAGAGGGTCTCCAGCGGGTCGTCGTTGCCGAAGGGAGCTATCGGCTCGCCGGGGAATTCGATTCCGAAGGCGTGGTAGAGCACTTTGTCGCCTATCCAGATGGTCGTGCAGTCGTCCCATATGATCTCCTGGATCTGGTCGTAGACAATCTTCCTCTCCTCGATGTCCGTGGTTGTCTGGGCCTTTACGAACAGCTCGTCGATGATGGGCTTGCTGTACTGCTGGCAGTTCGTGTAGGGATAGAGCACGATGTTGGACGTCATGTAGAACCTTCCCGTGGTGACCGATGCGTCCGGCCCGTGGTAGGGCCCCTCGTAGATCACGTCGAACTCGCCCCTGCCCCATTTGCCCAGCCGCGGCGGCCTGTCCATCCCCTCAAGGTTCAGCTTGACGTAGACCTTCTTCCAGTTCTCCCTGAGGTACTCCGCCGTCTGCTGCTCCACCCCTCCTCCGGCGAGATACGGCATGTACAGCTCAAAGCGCCAGCCGTCCGCCTGAACGGGGTATCCCGCGTCGTCCAGCATCTGGTTTGCCAGGTCGATGTCGTACTCCCTGGGATTCTCGGCGGCGGCATCCTTGTGGCCCCAGACCGAGGTCGGGAAGGGGCTCGTCCCCTTGATCACCTGGCCGAAGTAGATCTTCTCGATGATGAAGTCCACGTCGGTGGCGTGGTGCAGGGCCTTCCTCACCGTCGTCGCCCGTTCGCTGAATCCTCCCACGATGGGGCTGAGCGTCTCGTTCATGTTGAACTGGACGATGTACATCCCCGCTTGGGCGGTCTCCTTCTTGGTCGTCATGTAGAATCGTGGATCGTCCTCCCAGATCGCCACCTGCTGCGGCGGAACGCTCAGGCCGTCTATCTCTCCGGTCTCCATGGCGTTGATCTGCGATACGGGGTCCTGTATGATCTTATGGACGATGGTGTTCAGGTACGGGAGCCCGTTCTTGAAGTAGTTCGGGTTCCTCTCCAGCGTGAGGTGGTCGCCGTGGACCCACTCCTTGAACATGAAGGGGCCGGTGCCGATGGGCGCCATGTTCGCCGGATTCGTCAGGATGTCGGAGCCCTCGTAGATGTGCTTGGGGATGATGGAGGCATAAAGGGTCGTGGACAGGTAGAGCAGCAGCGGAGCGAAGGATTGCTTCGTGTGCAGCACGACGGTGTAGTCGTCTATGGCCTCAGCACTTTCCAGGAAGCCGAAGATGGATGGGCTGTACGGGCATACGGTGGTGTTCTTCCACCCCCTGTTGACCGTGAACTCCACGTCGTAGGCGGTGAAGGGCTCGCCGTCATGCCACGTCGCGTTCTCCACGAGGTAGAAGGTGTACATGGTCCCGTCCTCCGAGATGTCCCAGTCATACGCCAAGCTCGGAAGGATGTTCCAGTCGGCGTCGGAGAAGACCAGGCTGTTGAACATGCAGGGTATAACGGCGTGGGAGTTGGACAACGTCGTCATTATGGGGTTGAGCTGGTCGGGCTCCGAGCCTATAAAGGCCGCGATGAAGGTGCCGCCGTATTTTGCGCCCTCCTCCTTCTTCCACCCCTCGACCTGAGCCAGGGGAACAAGAGTGCTAGCGACTAATAGTATTAACAGAATCTTAGCAGAAACTCGTTTCAATCTGTTCACCCGTCCCATTAATTACATAAATTATATTTATCACTTACGAGATGTCATAATGATTTTCTGAAAAAAAGAGTATGCTGAATACGAATGTTACTGAACTCTTTATAGCTTCTGACGATCAATCCATTTAGTGGTATGCCCAGACATCCAACCGAAGCCCGGCAACATCGCGGCATCGAGATGATGGCGCCTGCCGCATTAATCGAAAACCCCCGTCGAATACGCCCCGTGAAATTTTATTAATCGGATCAAGAATCGTAGATTTGGTCGTTGATGATGAGGACGAAGGAAGGCTATCACGATGAATACGGCAACCCCGTTCGGTGCTATACGTGTGGAAAAAGGAGGGAGGATGTCTTTCAAAATCGGCTGGACAAGGTGTTCGATCCCTTCGATGAATACGATGTGCAGTACGTATGCCTGGACTGCCGCGTCAAAGTCCACGGCATGCAGCCCGAGTATTCGGGTTTCCCGAGGGAAGTATGGGTGGAGCGGGGTTGGGTGAAGGCAGGGGATTGCGAATCCTAGGTGTTTTCAAGGGCTGGAAATCTGGCCTAGCCCCATACTTCCCTTAACACGCCGAGGTAGAGGGATAGATCGTTTAAAAAGACCAGTATGTAGTAAGGAAATAATCCTAAACAAAAATTGATGAAATAATTAAAGGGAGCGACGTCTGGTATATATGTGAAACCAGCAATGAATAATGTAGAAAAAAAAGTTATTATAGGAAAGGAAAAGATGAAGGGGATATATCTCTCAATCCACCTCCAGAAGACGTTTGTTTCCAATCCGAATTTCTCTTCCCTGAGCTTGATGTTCACGTAATAGAGCATGGAAACGACGGACACGAACATGAAGAAAAAGACTAGACGAAGGAGATAAAAAGCCTCAGTTTTAAACCAATCTAATAATGCCCCAACCAGTATGTAGCATGGAAAACCGATCGCCCATATGATCAGGCTCCTGACATAGCCTTTATGCACATTTTTCCCTCTGTTAACTGTTTAATTTCCTCGGTCGGAAGTAATAAACGTTTATCTATAAGGAAATCCTGCAACCTGAGGCTGTCCGTAGGTCAGGGAAAATTTAATAACTTTCCTGAACAATATCTGGGCCGGTGTATGGAAAATGATTATCGGCATAGACCATGTGGAGATCCTGGTCAAGGACCTCGAGAAGAGCGTCGAATACTACAAGTCCCTGGGATTCAAGCAGGTCAAGTGGACCGAGGAGGAGAGGACCGTCGAGATGAGGGCCGGAGACGTGAGCATGGACATCATCGAGGTAACGGAGAAGAGGCCCGAGACCGGGCTGCACCACGTGGCCTTCCTCGTAGACGACGTGGACAAGACTGTGAAGGATTGGAAGAAGAAGGGCATCGAAATCTCTCTCGAACCCATGACCAGCGAACGTTCCGGAAGGAGGCTCGCGGCCATCAAAGACGTCGATGGGATCATGCATCAGCTGGCTAAGCCGATTTAACAATTTTTTCCCTTTTTTTAAAAAAAGCGGGGTTTCATTGCCCCGGGGAGCGGGCCGTTCTTCGAAACGTTATGGGCCTTAGATGGCGCCAGCCTGCCTGAGGCGCTTGATATCCTCGTCGGAGTATCCGGCCAGGGCCTTGAGGACCTCCTCCGTCTGCTCCCCGAGCTGCGGCGGCGGCGAGCCCATGACGCAGGGGGTCTCGGAGAGCTTCAGGGTCGGACCTATCTGCCTTATGCAGCCTGCCTGGGGGTGCTCCATCTCCAGCAGCATGCCCCTGTGGAGAACCTGGGGGTCGTTGAAGATCTCGTCCATGGCATAGACGGGGGCGCAGGGGAAGCCGAGGCCCCTCAGCACCTCGAGCCACTCGTCCCTGGCCCGTTTCCTGAACTCCTCCTCCAGGGCGGGGATCAGCACCTCCCTGTTCTCGACCCGCTTCTCGGCTGTGACGTACTTGGGGTCCTCGATCCAGTCCTCGAGGCCCATCCCCTTGCAGAGGATGGCCCAGAGCCGGTCGTTGCCGCCGGCGATGATGAGGTACTTCCCGTCCGAGGCCTCGAAGGCCTGGTATGGGACGATGTTCGGGTGGCCGGACCCCAGCTTGGGCGGGTTCTCCCCGGTGGCGAAGTAGTTGCCGGCCATGTACGTCATCCAGGAGACGGAGCCGTCCATCAGGGACACATCGATGTGCTGCCCCCTCCCCGTCAGGTCCCGCGTCCGGAGGGCCGCGAGTATGCCTATCACCCCCCACATCCCCGCGCCGATGTCGGTGATGGCGACGCCGACCCGCACCGGGGGCCGGCCGGGCTCGCCGGTGATGCCCATGAGGCCCCCCATCGCCTGGACGATGATGTCGTATCCCGGCCATTCGGCGTAGGGCCCCGTCTGGCCGAAGCTGGAGATGCTGCAGTAGACGAGGCGGGGGTTGACCTTGCGGATGGCCTCGTAGTCGATGCCGAGGCGCTCCGTGACCCCGGGCCTGAAGTTCTCGACTAGCACGTCGCACCTCTCCGCCAGCCTGTAGAATGCCTCCCTCGCCTCCTCCGCCCTCAGGTTGAAGGTCACGCTCTTCTTCCCCCTGTTCACCATGAGGAAGTAGCTGCTGACGCCCTCGATGAAGGGCGGGTATTCCCGGGTGTCGTCGCCGCTCCCCGGCATCTCCACCTTGATCACCTCCGCCCCCAGGTCCGCCAGGGTCATGGTGCAGAAGGGGCCCGCGAGGACCCTGCTGAGGTCGAGGACCCGGATCCCCCTCAGGGGAGGCTCCCCCGATTTGTGCTCGGACATCTTGATCAGCATAGTGTCATCTCGAAGACGTTTTAGGCTTTCTACAGGCCTTGGGATGGGCTGCCCTCAAGGCTTTCATTCGAACGCAGCCAGGGCCCTGCGCAGGTGCTTGGACACCTCCCCGGCCCTCTCCGCCGCGGCTCTCAGGCCGCCGGCGACCGCGTTCAGCCCCATCCCCGCGGCCTCGGCCGCCGACTCCTCGAACCGGGCCCTGTGCTCGTCGTTGTGCTCCGCCCAGTGCTCTATCAGCTTCCTCAGCCTGAGGTTCCTGTCGCTCATATCCGTTCGGTATCAGATGGGGGCCTAGGCAGATATAAGGCTGGGGCGGGCTCATGCCCCGCGTAGCTCGATGCGCTCCAAGCAGATCTCCTCCGCGCTCTGCCTCATCACCTCCGCCTCGAGCTTGAGCCTCGGGTCGAACCGCTTGAGCGTGGACTGGATGGCCGGGAGGGTTAGATGGGAGCACAGCCCTCCGAGGAAGTACCCGCAGTCCACGCCCACGTCGAGGAGGGCCTCGTAGAAGGGGCACCGCCTCACAGCGGCCGTCGCCGACGAGCCGTTCCTCCTGTGGATCTCGACATCGGCCCCGGCGTCCGCCATGAACCTGCTGTAGGCCTCCAGCCCGGAATCGAAGGGGCCCAGACCATGGGGCATCCCCCGCCTCAGCTCCTCCGCGACGATGTCGGCCTGCCTCTCCGCGGCCCTCTGCAGGGCCTCCAGCGCGCGGTCCGTGCCGATCTCCTCGATGACCTCAATGAGGTAGAGGAACAGGAGGGCGTAGGCCCTTCTGATGCCGTTGAACGGCTCAGCGCTACGGGAGGTGGAGGACATCAATCGCCCCTCCGCCTCTCGAGGTAGAGCCGCCGCCGGTGGAGGACGGCCATGACGTCGGCGGCCCTCTGGGGGGTCGCGTAGACGGGTATCCGGGCCTCCTCCATGATCTCGGCGGCCTCGGGCTCGATGTCCGCCGCGGGGTTGACGACGATGACGGGCTTCTCGTGCTTCCTGTAGACGGCGATGAGCTGGTCGTTGATCCACCTGTGGACGCCCATCAGGTCCTCGGAGGGGACGTCGGGGAACATGGTGCGCATGATGCTGGTGCCCAAGCCGACGGTGACGAGGCCATCGATGTTCCCCTGGGAGAGGACGATGTCGGGCACCCTGAGGAAGGAGTTCATGTTCAGCGACGCCGTCAGGTCCACGGGGTTCCGGGGGCTGCCGAAGGCCGGGATGAGGTTCAGGATCAACTCCTGGGCCTTCTCGGTCAGCGCGGGGACCCTCATCCCGTTCCCCACCAGCGCGTCGGCGGTCTCCACAGCGATGCCCCCCGAGTTGGAGACGATGCCGACCCGGTCGCCCCTCGGTAGGGGGGCATAGAGGAGTCCCTTGGCATAGTCGAACATCTCGCCCGCGTCGCGGGCACGGATGACGCCGGCCTGCCTGAAGGCGGCGTCGTAGACCCTGTCGCTGCCGCTGAGAGCGCCGGTGTGGCTGGCCGCGGTCCTCTCCCCCTCCTCGGTGGTGCCGACCTTGATGGCGACGATGGGCTTTCGCCTGGTCGCCTCCCTCGCCGCCTCGTACCACTCCCTGCCCCTCTTCAGGCCCTCGATGTACATGCAGATGAGCTTGACGGCGGGGTCGTCGGCGAAGTACCGGAGGTAGTCGACGCCGGTGATGTCGTCCTCGTTGCCGCTGCTGACGAACTTGCAGACGCCGACGCCCACGGCCGAGGCCCTGAGGTAGAGCTGGAGGCCGTACCCGCCGCTCTGGGAGATGAAGGCGACCTCGCCGTCCTCGTGGAGGAAGGGGATCATGAGGGCGCTCAGCTTGGCGGGGCTGCTGCAGACGCCCATGCAGTTGGGGCCGACGAAGCGGACCCTGCCGCCGGCGTTCTCCTTCATCTGTCTCACCAGCCTTCGCCCCTCGTCGCCGGATTCGCCGAAGCCCGAGGTGATGACGACGGCCCCCCTCACCCCCTTCTCCGCGAGGTCGGCGATGACGGAGGGGACGACGCCGGCGGGGACGACGACGATGGCCATGTCCACGCCGCCCGGGATGGCCCTCACCGACGGGAAGCACCGGAGGCCCAGGATCTCCTCCTCGTTCGGGTTGACGGGGTAGATCTTCCCCTCGAAGCCCCCCTTCACGACCGATGAGAGGAGCATGTTCCCCCACTTGAAGGGGTCCCTGGAGGCGCCGACGACGGCGACGCTCTTCGGCATCAGGATCCTATCGAGGGCATCCCTAGCCTCCATCACATTGCCCCCATGTTTTTTTCCAGAGTTAAATCCGGGCTCTCTATTTAAACGTGAATCGGGCGGTCTACAATTAGAGGTCTCCATCCCGAGACATCATATGTGAATATCTCCGGAAGCCTGATCACTCCGAGCCGATTTAAACCTCGTACACGAGCCATGGAGGTCTGGGCGGGGACAGGAACGTATTTAACAATAGGCCGTCAACCTTCATCGAGCACAGGGGGATGTCGAGGTGGTCAGGTTCCTGAGCTTGGACTACTGGAGGCGGGTGGAGGAGACCGCCAACGGCGACGAGGAGTTCGGCATCCGGGCGAGGGGGTTCACGGCCTCCTTCACCTTCGGGGTCACGGACAGTAAGGAGCCGCCGCCGGTCTACGTCATGTTCGAGGACGGCAGGGTAACGGAGGTGCGGGGGCTGAGGGAGGGGGAGGCGACCGACTTCGCCCTGGAGGGCCCGTACGAGGTCTGGGTGCGGGTCAACAGGGGGGAGATGGACGGCGCGAACGCCATCATGGCCCGTCAGCTCCGGTTCAGGGGGAGCATGAGCAGCATCATAAGGTACAGCAAGGCCTTCCTCAGGCTCTTCATCGTCATGCAGAGGATCCCCGTCGAGTACTGACCCAGTTTAAGGGAAAAAAGGGGTTCGCCGGGGTCATATCCTGCCGACGGCGTCGTTCCTGATCAGGGACCTCAGGGAGAGCTCGAAGGCGGCCTCGGTCCGCTCCAGGTCCTCCTCGGAGTACTTCGTGCAGAGGATGTATGATCCCCGGGGGAAGGGGTAGACCCCGCTGTTCGCCGTTGCCAGGTAGTTCACGTACGTGGCGCGGGCTCCGGCGGAGAAGGACTCCATCGTCGCGTAGTCCTCCATCTCTCTCGCCCCCTCCCTCCACAGGTGCATCTTCTCGGGAGGTATGGGCTCCTTGAGGGGGGTGACGGAGAAGAGGGTGGGGTTCTCCGGCGGGAGCCCCGAGGCGATGGCCGCGACGCCCAGGTCCTCGGCCCTGTCGTTGAAGCTCCCCGTGAGGCGTCTCCCGATGCTGTACAGCCTGGGGTAGATGCTCCCCCGCTCCTCGTCGATGATCCTCATCATGGCGACGCCGCCGGCGATGGTGATGGGCTGGGCGTTCCAGGTGCCGCCGACGCTGATCCTCACGAACCTGTTCCAGTCGTCATCCTTGAACGCGT
>Ga0111229_139_pt1 | contig 12552 bp, 11 predicted proteins | sample DeeMarSWOR152_54_FD_80383 | JGI IMG/M metagenome (GOLD analysis project Ga0111229, IMG submission 80383) | Crenarchaeota group-15 archaeon DG-45 | reverse complement strand
TCCAGCTGGATGCTGGCGAGCCTGCAGGCGTTCCAGAGCTTCCGCATGAACCTCCACCCGTACTCGACGTCGCTCCACCTGAAGGGGATGTCGAAGCCGGTGCCGCCGCCGGCCGCCACCCACTGCCGGGCTGCGTCGGCGCCATGCTTCTCGAAGACCTCCGGGCTGGCGACGAAGTTCCCCAGGGACTTGCTCATCTTCCGGCCGTCGCTCCCCAGCACCATGCCGTTTATCAGCACGGCGCTGTAGGCGGTCTCCCCGAAGAGGGCGAGGTGCCTCACCATCAGGTAGTAGGCCCACGTCCTGATGATGTCGTGGCCGGAGGAGTGGAGCGAGGACGGGAACAGCCGGCGCCAGTCCCCCCGGTCCGGCCAGCCGGCGTGGATGGCACACGTGAGCGAGGAGTCGAACCACGTGTCCAGCACGTCCGTCTCGGGGTCGAACTCCGCCGATCCGCACCCGGCGCACGCGCCTCTGGGCGCCGTCACCTTGGGGTCCACGGGCAGCTCCTCGGGCTCGGCCATCCGGAGGGCGCCGCATCGCCGGCAGTACCAGGCGGGGATGGGGGTGGCGAAGACCCGCTGCCTGCTCAGCACCCAGTCCCAGTCCAGGGACCTCGCCCAGTCGATGAGCCTGTATCGCATCCAGCCCGGGTACCAGGTGATTTCCTCCGCCGCCTTCACCACCTCCTCGGTGAGGGCCTGGGTCCTCATGAACCACTGTTCCAATGAGACGATCTCGATGGGGGTGTCGCACCTCCAGCAGATCCCCACCTCCTGCTCGAGGCTCGCCTCTCCCCTGAGCAGCCCGGCCCCGGCAAGGTCCGCTAGGATGGCCTCCCTCGCCTCCTCGACGCCCATGCCCCGATACCTCCCCGCCTCCTCCGTCATCTCCCCCTTCCCGTCCACCAGCTTGACGACGGGGAGACCGTACCTGGCGACCGCCAGGACATCGGCCTTGTCCCCGTAGGTGCAGATCATCAGGACGCCGGTGCCGAAGCCCAGGTCGACGGCGTCGTCGGCGATGATGGGGACCCGGCGGCCCGTCAGGGGGACCGTCGCCTCCCCCCCTATCAGGTGGCGGTGGCGGCCGTCCCCGGGGTGGACGCCGACGGCGACGCAGGCGGGGATGTACTCGGGGCGGGTGGTCGCGATGAGGAGCTCGCCGCCGTCGATGCCGAAGGCGACGGTGTAGAGGCGGCCGACCCGTCGCTCCCTCTCCACCTCGGCGTCGGCGATGGCCGTCTCGCAGCGGGGGCACCAGTTTATGGGGTGCTCGCCCTTGTAGATGAGGTCCCTGTCGCGGAGGATGAGGAAGCTGAGCTGGATCTTCCGCATGTACTCGGGCTCCATGGTCCGGTACTCCAAGCTCCAGTCGACGCTGCATCCCAGGCGGATGACGGCTCGCTTCATGACGGCAATGTACTGCTCGATCCACTCCTCGCAGAGCCGCCGGAACCTGTCCGGCGGCACGTCGGACCGCCTGATGCCGTGGGCCTTCTCGACGGCCACCTCCGTGGGCAGGCCGTGGCAGTCCCACCCCTGGGGGAAGTGGACGTTGTGGCCCCGCATCCGCTTGTAGCGGGCGACCATGTCGAAGTAGGTCCAGTTGAGGACGTTCCCCATGTGGAAGTCCCCGCTCGGGTAGGGCGGCGGCGTGTCGACCGAGAACCGCGGGCGCGTCTCGTCGTCCCAGTCGTACCTGTAGGTGCCCCGCGCCTCCCAGAGCCCCTCCCACTTCTCCTCCATCTGGAGGAAGTCGATCTTCCTAGGCAGACTTCTCATCGATCATCGTCCTCCGTTCTCGCCTCGCATCTCCTCGCGGCGTGGATTGCACTTATTCGGGGATGCCCATGGAAAGGCGATATAGAAGCATTCGAGCCTCCTCGGGGCCTGCTGCATGGGTAGGCGTTAGGCGTTTCCTCAGCTACCCCCCTCCGGGGGATGGACAAAGCGATACCCCATTTTCAGCCCCTCAAAGACCGCGTTGGATACGACGGGAGCCCGGTATCATAAAAATTTTACCTCTCCCCTCGGGATGCCCGCCCTCAGGCCTCGATGATCCTGATGCCGTCCCTCTTCCTGGGCCCCGCGACCTCGATCGCCTCTGCTAGGGCGATGCTCATCCCGTCCCTCGCCGCCACCGCGGGCACTCCCGTGTTCTCCTCGAGGTGGGACGCCTCGGCCTCTGGGCCAGCATCCAGCATCCTCATCCCGAAGTGGGTCAGGACGACGCATCCCGGCCTCGCCCGCTCCACGATCTTGAGGGCCTCGTCCGTGGAGAGGTGGAGATGGAGGGGGTGTCCCCGGGGCCTCATGGCGCACATGATGAGGAGCCGCACGCCCCCGTAGAGGTCGCCGAGCTCCGGGAAGTACCCCGTGTCCGAGGTGTACCCCACGGCGCCGACGCCGCCCGCTTCGAGCCTGAGGCCGACGGTGCCCGGGTCGCTGTGCCGGGCCTCGATCGCGGTGAAGCTCACGGCCCCCACCTCGAAGGCGGTTCCGGGCTCGAGGGCCTCGATGCGCCCGACGATGCCCCGATGGTAGGCGGAGACGCCGGGGCCGATGCCGTTCCCGTGGATGACGCTCCCGGCGGCCGCGAGGGTGCCCCTCCTCTCGGTGGCGCCGCGGCTCATGGCCTCGATGAGGACCTCGGCGTCGCAGTAGTGGTCGGGGTGGCAGTGGGAGACGATGACGGCGTCCAGCCTCTGGGGGCTGAGCCCCGCCCAGTTGGAGAAGACGAGGGCGCCGGGGCCGGGGTCGATGTGGACCTGGGTGGGGCCGTGGACGAGGCGGATGCCCGCCGTCCGCCGTCGCTGGGTGATCATGACGAAGCGGCCGCCGCCGGTGCCCAGGACGTGGAGGATGAGGGGTTTCAAGTCTCCTCTCCCCTGTATGGGGGTTAAATATTTAATAGGGATGCGGCATCAAAGGGTTCTATTGGGGCCCGTGGCTTAGCTTGGTCAAAGCGTTCGGCTGATAACCGAAAGATCATGAGTTCAAATCTCATCGGGCCCACCAAATAGGACCTAAGCCTAGTGATGGTGATGACCCGTTTCAACCCATCCATGGCGTGTCCTTTCCCGAGCCCTCGGGCTTGTGTCAGCGGCTCTCGTCCGCCTCCCTATCGAGAGGGTATTTCAGGTGGAACCGTCGCATGAGATCGTCTGGAGGACGACCTGGGAGGCAGCCGTGATCCCCAGCCAGAGGGCGAGGTCTAGGAAGAGGGCTGTGACGTCGACCCTCCAGATGTCAGCTGGCCCTTGGATCGTGACGAGGGTGTGGACGCCCCACGTCAGCGGAAGCCCGTACCTGTCGTGGACGTAGTCGGGCCAGTTGTACCTGAAGCCCCAGGTCAGGGCAAACAGAGTGACGACGGCCATGAGGGCCAGCGCCGCCGTGGGTATCAGACGTCTGTGCATGATTGTCTCCGGCGGAACCGTGGCTTATATTCCGTTTCTCGTTCACTGCCCTTGAAGCCTGGCCGCATCGTCCCCCCGGTCGTTTCATTTAAAGGTTAAATATGGGCGTTCATTCATTGGAGGCTGATACGAGATGTCGTACTCTGTCAAGCATTACATGGAGAAGAGCTTCCCGAAGATATCCGAGGAGGCGTCCGCGACCGATGCGGCGAAGGCCATAAGCGATTCCGGCAGCGGCTTCCTCATCGTCCTCGAGGGCGGGCAGCCCCGGGGGATCATAACCGAAGGGGATCTCGTGGGCAAGGTGATGGCGAGGGAGCTCGATCCCGCGAAAATCACGGCGGGGGAGATCATGTCCTCGCCTCTGATAACCGTCGACCCGGACGACGACCTCCTGAAGGCGTCGGAGGTGATGCAGAAGAACAGCGTCAGGCGCCTCCCCGTCGTGAGAGACGGAATCATATACGGGGTATTGACCGCTCAGGACATCGCCCAGCATTGCGGGGACTACGTCAGCAAGTCTATAAGAGACATACTGAGATGGTCCCTGCCGATTTAGAACCGATCCCGGAACCTATTCCCTTTCTACACGATTATCTCTGATAAGAGTAAGCCAGCTCTGACTAGGATCAACGGTCAACGGCCTTCGTCCGGCTCCCTATCGAGGGGATATCTCAGGTAGAACAGGCACATGAGAGCGATGACGAGGACGACGCAGATGGCGAAGATGTACTCGAGCTCTAGGGTTATGAGGCTCTGCTCCGTTCAACGCACCCTCTGACGATAGGAACATGCTCCCAATCCATTTTATATAACCTTTTCGTGCGCGAGCGAAGAATAGGACGCCGTCGCAATCCTGCACGGCTGTCGAGAAATGGCTCTTATTCCCGCGGGTCATCTCATCGGGCCCGCCGCTTCCTAGCCCATCTCTCGCGCTGATGGGAATAGGAGAAACTTATCCAGGCTAATCACCGTGATCTAGCCCGAGATTAGGCTCAGAGTATCTCGCCGGGCTCGTATCTCGCGGCCTGCGCATGCCTCTCGAGGAAGGGCTTGGTCTTCGCCTTGACGGCATCTATCTGCCGGAGCGCGTTGCCCACGAAGCGGGCCTTGTCTCGGAGAACTCCCTGCAGCTCGGCCTCGCCTATCCCCGCCCCCCTGAAGACGGGGTCGTCGGCGAGCAGCCGCACGAGCCTGTTCTCCCTGGTGCCCGTCTCCCTCATCCTCAGCGCCTCCCCGACCGCGTGCCTCCTGATGGCGGCGTGGGCCTCCTCCCTCCCGACGCCGCGGCTCACGGCGACGGCGAGCATCTCGGTGGTGGCCAGGAAGGGAAGGTAGCGGTCCACCTCCTCGGATATGACGGCGGGGTAGGGCCCCATCTCGTTGAGGACCGTGAGCGTCGTCTCCACGAGCCCGTCCGTCGCGTAGAACGCATCGGGGAGGATCACCCTCCGCAGCGCCGAGCATGAGACGTCCCCCTCCTCCCACTGGTCCCCCGCCAGGCGGGACCCGCCGTCCGCGTACATCTTCAGCAGCTCGGCGAGGGCGCAGATCCGCTCGGAGCTCCTCGTGTTCATCTTGTGGGGCATGGCGCTGGAGCCCACCTGCCCCTCCCTGAACCCCTCGGTGACCAGCTCGTAGCCGGCCATCAGGCGCATCGTCTTCGCGAAGCTCTCGCAGGCCGAGGCGAGGGCGGCGAGGTGGGCGACGAGCTTGTAGTCCAGCGACCTGGGGTAGACCTGCCCGGGGGCGTCGAGGGTCGCGGCGAACCCCAGCCGCTCCGCCACCTCGGCCTCGAGCGCTTCGACCTTCTCGGGAGAGCCCAGCAGGGTCAGCATGTCCGACTGGGTGCCGACGGCTCCCTTGATCCCCCTCAGGGGGTAGCCGCGGATGAAGGCCTCGAACTCAACCAGGTGGGCGTGCAGTTCCTCGGCCCACATGGCGAACCGCCTGCCCAGCAGGGTCGTCTGCGCCGCCTGGTGGTGAGTCCGCCCCGTGATCTCGATGTGCCTGTACTCCTCCGCCTTCTCGACCAGGTGTCGGAGAACCGAGACGTACTTTCCGAGGGCGACCTCGGCGGCCCTCCTGTTCTGGAGCTGCTCAACGTTGTCGGTCAGGTCGCGGCTGGTCATCCCCAGGTGGATGTACTCGAGGCCGCCGGCGGCCGCGTTGAAGGCCTCGATCCTGGCCTTGATGTCATGCCTCGTCCTAAGCTCGATCCGTTTGATCAGTTCGAGGTCGATGGCCTCCTTGGCCTCCTCGTACCTCTCGATGGCCCCGTCGGGGATGGCCACGCCAAGCCTCTTCTGGGCCTTGAGCACCGAGATCCACAGCTCCCGCTCCAGCAGTATCTTGCCCTCTTCCGAGAATATCCTGTTTATCTCCCCCGTGGCGTACCTCTGGGAGAGGACGTTGACGTTGGCTATATCACTCACCCCACCGCTTTCGCGTCACCAATACGCATCTGATTTAAAGTGCTTTTAGGTCTCACGCTCGAAATGGCTCCGAACAGGAGCCGCTGGAGCCCTTCGGATCTGGGTAATGAGACACAACAGGTAGGCGCAAGTTGCTGTTGGCGAGGCGTGCCCGAAACGAATAGTTTTATCTCTTGTTTGGTGCATGATCTGCTGACGTCCCAGGGGTGATTCATTGAACCGCAGTCTGGAGATCATCTGCATCGGAAACGAGCTGCTCATCGGCAAGACGCTGAACACGAACGAGAACTGGCTGGCCAAGCGAGCCACGGCCCTGGGAATCTCGGTCAGGCGGATCACGACGGTGGGCGACGAGGTCGATGGGATCGGAGAGGCCGTGGAGGAGACCCTGAGACGCAGGCCTCGATTCATCCTGATCACCGGGGGGCTGGGGCCGACCCACGACGACAAGACCCTCGAAGGGGTGGCCGAGGCCCTGGGCCGGAAGGTGGCGGTCAACGAGGTGGCCCTGGAGATGGTCAAGGGGAAATATGAAGACTACTTCAGGGAGGGGAGGATGGAGAAGTTCAAGCTGACGCCGGCGAGGGTCAAGATGGCGGCCCTCCCGGAGGGGGCGGAGCCGCTGCCCAACCCTGTCGGAACGGCTCCGGGCGTGCTGCTGGAGGTGGAGGGCAGCTATCTGATCGCCCTGCCCGGCGTCCCATCGGAGATGAAGGCCATCTTCGAGGGATCCGTCGCGCCGTTGATATTGATGGAGGCGGGCGAGATGGGGTTCTTCGAGGAGAGCATCCACGTGGACGGGATCATGGAATCCGCCCTGGCGCCGTTGATCGATGAGGCGATGCGGGAGAACCCGTACGTCTACATCAAGTCCCATCCCAAGGGCGAGGAGGGGAGGTCCCACATCGAGATACACCTCTCGACGTCGGCGGAAGACCCACAGGAGGCCCAGAGGCGGCTGGAAAAAGCGGCGGGCACAATCCATGAGCTGATAGAGGATTTTAGCAGAAGGGAATGACCGAGAGTAACCCGCGGCCGGGCCCGATTAAATCTGGGGCTCGCATCCAGGGGGTTGGAGGCCGAGTCGAGATGGCGCCGTCCGTTACGAATGGCATCAATCTGGTATCCGACTCAAGGGACGAAAGATGTGTTTTGGATACGTCTGTCGAGGGGGACCATCATTTTTCGGTTGTTATCGTGTAGAGGCAGCCCAGTTCGGCTAGGGCCTCGTCCACCTTCTCTATCAGCTCGTACAGCTCGGAGACGGTGGGCTCCTTGACCCATTCGAAGAAGAAGTCGTGCTCCCCCAGCAGCTCCCCCGACCTGCTGATGATGCTGTTGCACCGCTCCATGGATACGGGGATGCCCGACGACGCGAAGTAGCTCCTCACCGATTCCGCCGGCATCAGGCCTATGTCGCGGGCGATGTGGGGCCCTATGTCCTTCACGATGAAGGAGCTCATTATGCACACGTCGGGCATGTCGACGGCGATCCTCTCCAAAGCCCTGATCGCCCTCGACACGGGGGGGCCGTAGATCTTGATGAAGCTCCTCAAAGCTCGGAACCCTCCAATACAACCTCGAGCACGGGCTTTAAAAAATTTAAGCTAGCCGCTGACTCGCCGCTCACGGGCTTGAGGGGCAAGGGAATAGCCCGCCACGTATTTCAGGCACCGAGCGCACGTATGGCGGTCACAGCAGGTAGAGGGTGCGTTCCGTCTGGGTCAGGAGCTCGAATCCGTCAGCCGTCACGAGGGCGGTGTCCTCGAGCTGGAAGCCCCCCCAGCCGAGCTGGAGGCAGGGGACGTCGATGTTAATGACCATGCCCTCCAGCAGCTCGCCGCCTCCCATCTCGATCCAGGGCCGCTCGTTGCACTCCACGCCCAGGCCGTGGCCGTAGGAGCCGCTGTGGCTCCTCAGGCCGGCGGTCTTGAGCTCCTTCTCGGCCGCGGCGTGGACGTCGGAGATGTCGGCGCCCGGCCTCACGGCTTCGAGGGCCGCCTCCTGGGCGGCCATGATGGCCTCCCATCGCTCCTTCATTCTCGATGCGGGGCGCCCTATGACGCCGGTCCTGGATATGTTCGAATGGTAGTGCCACCAGGTGCTGCCGAGGGTCATCCTGATGATGTCGCCCCTGCGGGCCTCGGAGTCGGAGGGGATGGGATGTGGGAAGGCGCTCCGCTCGCCGAAGCCGATGAGGTTGTAGGTCACCCGTCCGCCGTCGGAGGCCACGGAGTACTCGAAGATCCCGGCCAGCTCAACCTCCATGATCTCGGACCGGGCGATCTCCAGGGCGTCCTCCATCGACTTCTCCGAGATCTCCGTCGCCCGCCGTATCCGGCGCACCTCCTCCTCCGTCTTCACCAGCCTGATCTCCCGGAGCAGCTCCAGCCCGTCAACGACCTTAGCATCCGGAAGCTTCTTCGGCAGGGCCGTCATGGGCTCAGACGAGAGGCCGGAGGCGTCCACGGCCAGGACCTTGTGCGAGAGGCCCCTCGCCTCCAGAGCGCCTAACAGGGCGGAGACGGCGTCGGCCTCGGGCTTGGAATCCCTGTACAGGTCGATGAGCCTCAGCGTCTGCTCCGAGGCCTCGCCCGCCTCCTCCACATCGACGTCGAAGGCTCCGTAGAAGCGCACGTCGCCGATCCACGAGCCGCTGTCCACGATGAGGTCGACCTCGTTCAGGGGAGCGACGATGGCCGGCTCACCCTCCAGGGGGAGGATCGCGAACACGTTGGTGCCGCATCGGAGCTGCCTTCCCAGGCTCCAGTAGTCCGAGACGTAGTAGACGTTCTCCAGGGATGAGGCGATGATGGCGTCGACGCCGCGGCTCTGCATCGTCTCATATGCCCGCTCCATGTTCAACGGCATTTTCGTACATATCAGATTCTGCGCGTTTTATTTTTAAGGCAATTGGATACGGCGCGTGGAGGGGTGAGTGAAAAACCGTCTGAAGGGGGTCCTCATTCGTTTCCAACACCGATACATCGAGGACAGAATCGTTATTGGAGAGGAGGGTAGGTGATCTGAAGGGTTTGGTCGGGATGCGACTGCAGCGGGTACGTATATATCAGTGTAATCCTCCTCAATTATGTCAGCGGCCAATCCTCCGTGCGCGTGTGGGCTTTGATAGACGCGAACAGCATCTTGATACTGGTTTCGTCGACCCTGTTTCTGGGTTACGTGAGCGGGCTTTTCTACAGCAGGACGAAGGTCCCCGACGTCATCTGGCTGCTGGCCTTCGGCATCCTCCTCGGCCCGGTGCTCCACCTCTTCAGCTCGGAGCTCTTCGTCAAGCTGTCGCCCTTGATGAGCATCGTCGCCCTCAACATCATCCTGTTCGACGCGGGCATCAACGTCGACATCAGGGCCATCATGGAGACGATGGTCAAGTCGGCGGCCCTCAGCGTCACGACCTTCGCTATCACCCTCCTCGTCGTGGGATATGCCCTCCATCTCCTCATGCCCGGGGACTTCAGCCTGATGCAGGCGATGCTCCTGGGGAGCATGGTCGGGGGCACGAGCACCGTCACGGTCCTGGGCATCGTCGGGGGCCTGGAACAGCTCGTCCGCGATATGGGGAACGTCAAGGTCATACTGGTGATGGAGTCGGTCATATCAGATCCCATCTGCATCGTGACCGCCATGACGTTCATCAGGATGATCATGCTGCCCGGGGTCTCCATACAGGACGGCCTCAAGAACATCCTCTTCACCTTCTTCATCTCCTCCGTCATCGGCTTCCTCGTGGGGATGGCATGGGCCCAGGTGCTGGACCTGCTCCGCAACAGGCCCTTCAACTACATCATGACCATCGCCACGCTCTTTCCCACCTACATCCTCGCCGAGTCCGTCGCGGGCCACGGGGCCGGCCCCGTCTCGGCCCTGACCTTCGGCCTGGCGGTGGCGAACTACCAGTACCTGGCTAGGAGGCTGGGGATCGAGAGGACGGTGAGGGTGGAGAAGCGGAGGCTGAGGGAGTTCCACGAGGAGATAACCTTCCTCATCAAGTCCTTCTTCTTCGTGTTCATCGGCCTCATAGTCTCCCTGTCCCGGGAGTTCATGTTCTACGGCATAATCCTGGTCTGTCTGTTGGCCGCCATCCGCTACGTCTCCGTGACGCTGGTCTCCGCCGCCCTCAAGTTCTCCAGGGTCGAGTCGATCATGACGAAGCTCATCTTCGCCAACGGCCTCCCCGCCCTCGTCATGTCCCAGCTGCCGTCCATCTACGACCCCGAGAGGCTGTTCTTCCCGGCTCCCGAGATCTACACGAACCTGTGCTTCCCCATCGTCATCGGCACTGTCGTATTCGGAGCGTTGCTGGGCCCCATGATTGCGAGGTGGCGGCTGACGGAAAGGTGACCTCGCCCCGGGAGCCGACGGAGAAGGGGCGGCACAAGATCCTCTAAACCGTCTGAGCGGTATTATGGCATGTCCGGGATTTGTTCGAGCGTAGCGTTCAGCGGTGCTTATGGAGCATTCGGCTGATCAGGATGGAGATGAGTAGGGATGCGGGGATGAAGAGGGCTGTCAGGAGGTTCGCCGACTCGTGGAACGACGTCTCGAAGACGATCCTCGCCATCTCGGTGAGATAGACCGCGACGATCAGGACCTCCAGCTTATGGAGGATCTCCTGCAGGTTCACGAGCCGTACCAGCTGCTCCCTGGAGGAGGCCTGCTCAGCGATGCTCAGCTTCTGCTGCTGTATCCCCAGGTACGTCCTCACGGAGTCCAGCGCGGTGTTGAGCTGGGACGACATCGCCTCCGTCCGCTCGATGAAATCCCCGAAGGGCGCCAACAGGCTCTCGAACTCGCGGAGCTCCGCCGAGGAGTTCGTCGGGCCCTCGCCCAGGGGCCTCTCATTCCATCCGTCCAGCAGCCTCCTCACCCCGCGGAGGAGGCCCTGGGCCTTGACGTGGTCCCGCCTCATGGAGCTGGCGAGGGTCGAGAGCCGGGAGAACTGAATCGTTATCTCCCTCAGGATCTCCTCTAGGTCGCTGGGCTGGATCTCGTCCATGGGCCTCCGCATATCCGCTAGAATCTCGTTGAGCCTGAGCTGCGTGCTCCTCTCGGAGGCATCCAGCTGCTCGAACATGAGCCTCCGCCCGGAGTGCAGCCGGCTCATCTCGACGAGATGGAGCGCGAGGCAGCGGATCTCCGAGCACAGGGCCCACGCGGAATCCGAGGTCTCCAGCTCTTTCCCGAATTGGATGGCGATGAGATCCCTCGAGGCAGCTGCGCCGAGGCCGCCTCCCGATTTCCGGAGAGATGCCAGGAGGCTGCGCCTCACCAGGCCGGAGCCCCTCGCGTGCCGCCCCTCCCTCTCCATGTATCGTTGGAGGATGGATTCAGCGTTTCCCTCATCCGTGGCGTATGCAAACCTCAGGGTGAAGGTGAACTCCGGCTCCTTTCTCAGCGCCTCCCTCAGCCTCTCAATCCGCTCCTCATAGAGGCCATATTCAGGCACATGATTCGGATCCTCAACGCGGGCGGAGCCCGAGGCGAGCAGAAATAGCCGGGAACCCATGTCCTCATAATGCCTCATAGCGCTCATGACCGCGCCCGATCCCATCTCTAGGCTTTCGGTGCCCCCGGAGTATACGCCTTCAAATCGCCGATAGAGCTTCTCAAGCTCGCTCGAGGATCCGGTCTCCTTCGTGTCGGATGGGTAGATGGCCATGCGCACGAGGTAGGGGAACCATGTGGGCGGCTCTTCCGCGGTCATCTCCGTTCTACCCTCGTGTCCGAATTCCGCCGTCGCACGGCCCGCGCCCATATCCTATATTATTCAAGGCAGTATGAGCCTTCCCTCTCCGATCTCGAAGACGTGATCGCAGTGGGGATCGCCCCTCTCCCTCCGCTTGGTCATCGTCAGGTTCACCTTCGGGTTCACGGCCGAGGCGAGGCCGTGGAAGAAGGGCCAGCCCAGGACCCTGCACAGCCAGGACCAGGGAAGGTCCATGGAGAGGCAGGCGGTCATCAGGGGGCAGAAACCGGAATTCCTCAGCGTCACCCTCCCCTTCTCGACGGATACGATCTTTGCCGTGGGCTCGTCCTTCAGGACCTCCCTGAGAACCGCGGCGATAGCCTCGGCGTCATCGCCCTCGATCCCCAGCTGCCTCTTTATCGATCGACCGAAGGCCAACCCCTGCGCGTAGGAGACCTCCATGATCTCCATCGGCGGATGGTCCTTGTACTCCCTGTAGAAATCGCCCAAGACCTGGGGGTTGACGTACCAATCCCCAGGAATCTCCAAGCTCAATCGAAAACCCGATCACCCAATAAGACCTTGAACGAGATAAATCTTCCATATGAGGCCGGATTTGTCACGGGTTTCCAGCCAACACGGCTCTGTGCTGAACCAATTTTTGTTCGAGCACCCGACGGAGCGCCACATCCGCGTAGGAGCGCGCGCCATGATCCCCGAATATGTTTCGCCTTTACCGAGCGGACCCTGCGCCTCTCAGGTTTAAGAGGGGGCTCGCATCAATAGGATTTGAGGAGCATGAGCGTCAACGCCGAGGTCGCCCAGGTCCTCTACGAGATCGGCGAGCTGCTCACCATCAAGGGAGACCGGTTCCGCAGCAGGGCCTTCCTCATGGCGGCCCAGAGGGTCGGGTCCCTCACGGAGGATGTCCGACGGGTCCGGGAGCGGGGGGAGCTCATGGAGATCCCCGGCGTTGGCAAGAGCATCGC
>Ga0111229_138_pt1 | contig 12595 bp, 11 predicted proteins | sample DeeMarSWOR152_54_FD_80383 | JGI IMG/M metagenome (GOLD analysis project Ga0111229, IMG submission 80383) | Crenarchaeota group-15 archaeon DG-45 | reverse complement strand
GCATCAGACGCTGAGGATGTGGCTAAACACCTCGAAGCCGAGAATGCCCTTCATAGAGACTCATCTACTATAGACATGTTACGCTCTAACCTACAAAACCTCTCTGAGGTTATTGCCTACCTAAAGGATGAAGAACGAGTCGAGACCGCTGAGAAGGAACTCCCAACCGTCGAGAAACAGATTCAGGATCTAAAGGCTAGAGAGGTGAGCCTCAGATTTCTCGCAGCCGGCCTCGAATCAATCCGTCGGCTAACTGTCACATATGAGAAGGATGCCTCGATAACCCAACTTAAGAAACTCGAGGATGAAATTAACTACTACTACACAAAGATCCAGGGGCACCCCCACTTCAATCGCCTCAAGGTCAAAATAGAGAAGGAAGACCCCCTCATCTTCTCCTTCAGGGCCACCAGTGACCAGGAGGACACATATATCCCTACCCGCTTCAGCACATCCCAGCTCAACACCGCTGCCCTCAGCATCTTCATGTCCAACAGCTCCCAACAGGCCGGAAAGCTTCCCATAATGATCCTCGACGACCCCACCCAGAACATGGACCCAGCCCACAAGGAGGCCTTCGCCAAGCTCGTCGCAACTCTACCCCCAAGACACCAGGTCATCGTCGCCACGGAGGACGACGAGACCCGTAGATTCCTTGAGAAACACTGCAAGGACATCAAGACATATGAATTAAGGAACTGGACCACGGATGGCCCAGAGATTAGAGCGACCTGAAACGATGAGAGGCCATGAAGCCGGCGAGCCGTGCGGAAGAAGACGCTCTCAGAATCATTCATGAACTCCAACACATATTTCCCATCCTCAAAAGGCTGAAAACAGAAACGGAGACAATCGACAGACTCATTCTTGAACTCAACGAAGGCCACACCCTCAACGAAAAGGATCTCAAAACCCTCGGCCTCTCCCTCCAGCCCCGAACCGTACTGAAACTCAGATTAAAGGGCATACAAGCAACCAAGAAGGCCCATCTCTTCGAACAACAATCCAAGCTCCGAGAGAAAAAGGACTTTTTAGAAGACATTATGAAATGCTCAGCCTGCAAGGGGATGGGTACCGTCACAAAGATAGTCTATGATAGAGGCGACGGAAAGGTGACTCAGATAGTTAAGGCAGTGCTTTGCGAGCAATGCGGAGGAACCGGGAGAGCGGAACTAGGCGACTATGTCATGGATCTAATCCGGTTGTTGGACCCCACGCTATTCTAATAAGATATATTGCCTACATATATCCTCTCAGTAGGTAATTGTAAAATCAGGATGTTATCTAATATAAAATATTAAATGCGTTAAATAACTAATTAAGGTTATGGACTTAATCTACTTCGCCTTTCACTTTAAGAATTTCTATAGTGCCTTCAGGTCCAGTCTGATGAAGTGCTTTCACGCTCATAGGTGCTAGAAAAGGCTTGCTGCGAGGAAGTAAAACGCCTTCTTAGACAGAGGTGGAAATACGGCCTCGCCGCCGGCCTTATCACCCAGACTCCGTTACTCATCAAGCGCTAAAAAACCAAGTTAAACTAGAAAGAAATCGTGCCATGATTTGAGGAGCACAGGAAAGTTCACTATTTCCTCGGGCATGATAAACCAACGCTCCTCTTCCGGAATGGTTCGAATCCGCTCTGCAAGCCTCTGGATCTCCTCTCTACTTTTAGGAACAGTGCCATACAATATTTCCTTCATCCGGTTAGAGGTCAGATCGTCTCTGATGGCTTTACTGAGAAGGGCGGTCCTCGAAGCGTATTCCCTCAGGTTGTCCCAGGCGTAAGTTCGATTTCGAACCAGGAAGGGTCGAAACCTCAGCAGACCATCCCGAAGTATTCTATATTCCGAGTGAGCTCTCTCCCTCTTGGGCGGCTTCAGATTTTCCATCGCCTGTTCCCCTAGCCGCTGGGGGAGGCTCGCCACTTGGCAGGTGAACACCGCATCGTTGAGGCATTCCTCCAAGTCGAAGTCTCTATCTCTGATTCGGTTCTGGATTCGTAGGGATTCGTGGTAGGCGTCAACGCACTCCCTGAGATCCGGCTCGGAATCCGTGAGGCTGCTGATGTCGTAGAGATGTTTGGCGTACTCGAGGCCGTTCCTGCTGTCCCTGAGAGGACGCCCAATGGTGTTTGGACCGATTATGGAGAGCTTGTCTCCAAGAATTGCGCCTATTGTCGGCGTGGTGACCTCTATAGAAGAGTCGTAATAGAAGGTTCTGAGGGGTGTTCTCTGCGTGGACAGCCTGGGTTTAATGCCGAGGCCATCCAAGAGTATAACGCGTCTTCTATCCGTGATTGGAGGAGTCTCGATCCTGTAGAGGTAGAAGGGAGAGCCGCTCTCCGCCTCACCTCTCCTCTTCTCGTAGGTGAAGACCTCACCCCCGAACCTCAGGCGTATCCTATCGAGTACACTGGTAAACTCTTCTTCTGATGCATCCGTGCATATATCCACGTCGACGCTCAGCCGATTCCATCTCTCACCTAGCAGAATCTGGATGGCGGAGCCTCCCTTGAATACGAAGTCCAGCCCCTCGTCCCAGAGCTGACCTACATACTCTAGGGAGAATATGGCCTTCTCCAAGTTTGAAATGTTGTTAATCACCCCTCCAGAGAGCAGATCCCTAACATACGCCGGTTGAAAAGTCTCAGATTTTCCAAGTAGTCTACTCCTATCGATCACTCTCTTGCGCCCTCCACCATCTCTTCTATGTATTCTAATGCCCCTTTTCTCCCCGCCAGTACCTCTTCTGGGATCACCCCGGGATACGATTCCCTCAAGCTGCACAGAAACACTATCATCTCATCCCTGAGCCTCCTCCTCTGGGCGTATCTGAGAAGACGGTTGAAGTTGACGCCCTCCCTCCGAAGCATGTTCATGAAGATGGTTCCCAGTTCACCGGCGGAGAAGCTGAGTTCCCTCCTCGTTATAAGATAGTAGAGGTCCAGCCAGATACGCTCCGGAGTCGGAACGAACCCTCCAACCCCATACTTCTCCTCCCTCTCCAGAACGAATACAGGCTTCTCGCTGTAGAAGGTGTACTCTCGAAAGTTCCTCTTATCGGGCTTCAGAACCGCGTGATATCCCTTCTCGAGCAAGAAATCCCTTACACTCGCAGAGATCAAGCGATCAGCCTCAACGAAGAACAGATCCCTCCCTAAGGCGTAGTGAGCATAGTCTGCAAGCATGCTCAGAGACCAGACCACGAAATCAGCCATCGGGAAACGCTCCCTCAGCGCATCCACTAGCCCAGACAACGCGGGATTGAGCTCTACACCCACAGCCTCCTCCCCACCCACCTGGTATAGACCGCGACCGATCCTCCTGGCCAGCTCCATTCCGACTAGTCTACTTAGATAGTTCTTTGCAGTCAACCTAGAGATGCCGAGGCCGCTAACCAGATCGTCGATGGAGACAATCTCCCGTCCGGAGACGTATTGCAACACCCTATCGGGAACAAGCCGAGACGCCATGGGATGAAATATATTTCTGTCAATATATATAGTTTGTTGACAAAAATATACAAATCGTAAGCCCCAGACGGATCCCATCCGAAAAGGAAACAACTGAAACAACGTCCGAAAAAGAGCATCGTTAAGCGAACTAAACAAACCCAAACGGAATGGAATCTTACGCAAATCCCGAGACTCTGCTGAGGGATCCACCTCGCTCAGATTTGTTATTTGATAATGACACGTCCAAGAGGATGATATTTTTTAGCTCATCCCCCCCGATTCGAACTCCCATTTGACATGGGATAATCTACCAGTAAATTCTTGTTTAATTCCCACCCCCCGCACTTTTTCATAAACCCTCCGTAATTTAGAGGCAAATTTGGCAAGGCCTTATTTCCATTTTGACGTTATTTCTGTTTCCTGAAGACTTTAACATCACTTACCCTCATATATCGCCCGACTCTCGATCTATAGGATGCCTCAGGTGTCGATGAATGATGAGCTATTACGTCTACATCCTTCTCTGTGAGGATGGCATCTACTCCACCGGGATTGCCAGGGATGTGGAGAGCCGTTTCGAAGAGCACAGGAGGGGTCTAGGGGCCAGATACACGAGGATGCGTCGCCCTCTCAGGATCGTCTACGTGGAAGAGGTGAACAGCCTCAGCGAGGCCGTGAAGAGGGAGCTGCAGATCAAATCGCTGAGCCACGATGAGAAGAGTCAACTCATCCCCTCTCATGGAAAGAACGACAAGGTCGCCCCCATATTTTACGTATCGAGTGCTCGCCCAAGCGCTCCAATAAAAAGGGTGGATACACGATAGAGGAGCGTGGTAGTCCGGGGAAAACCCCACGTCTCAATTTGAAATCCCCACAAAATTACATTTCATGTAACGATAATTAATTCCCGAGTTATGATTGTTACATGAAATATGAATTGGGGGCGCTAGAGGCCGAGCTTATATTCACCCTTGAACGGGAGGGTAGGACTCTCTTCACCGTAGAGGATGCTGGAGAGATCCTGAACACCTCCGAAGAGGCTCTCAGGGTGGTACTATGGAGGCTCGCCTCGAAAGGGAGGATACAGAGGGTGAAGCGGGGTCACTACCTCCTCGTCCCAGCCAGGGCGGGGCACGAGACCAGATGGAGCGAACACATATTCTCCTTCATAGGCGAGATCCTGGACGAGTACTACGTCGGCTACTGGACCGCCCTCAGCCACTGGGGAATGACGGAGCAGATCCCCCGCACCGTCTTCATCGCCACGACCAGGAGGAGGAGGGACTTCACCTACTCCGACACGGTCCCCATCCACTACGTGACGGTCAGCCGCCACAAGTTCTTCGGCCGGGCCACGGAGAAAATAGGCGACCACGAGTTCCACATCTCGGACAGGGAGAAGACCATAGTCGACTCCCTCGACCTCCCCCAGTACGCCGGCGGTGTCCCAGAGGCCGCCAAAGGCCTCCTCCAGCAGCCGGACTGGCAGAGGATCGCGGAGTACGCCGACAGGCTCGGGAACAGGACGGTGCACAAGAGGCTCGGATACCTGATGGAGACCCTGGAGCTGAGCCCTCCTAAAGAAGTCGTGGAACGCCTCAGAAGAGGGATCGGCTCGGGCTACAGCTGGCTCGACCCAACCGCACCCAAAGAGAAGATCGAATCCAATCCGCGGTTGAGGCTGAAGATCAATTTAGATACTAGAGCCTTTCTCCCTTAAATGTTCTATAATTTGTGTTACAAGCTTCTTCTTCCTATGTGCTTTAGAGTCTCTTACAATTTCTAATAGAGTATTGTCTAAATCTCCTAAAAACGCGTATTCAGACAGTACTTTTCTAATCATCTGTTCTTGTGGAGGTAAACTTCCTCTATGAAGGAGTCTTCCGAGATCTTCCCAATTATAATCGCCCTTCTCCACCCTATCCAAGAATAATTCAGGGTTGAATGGATCTCTCACATTCCAACATTTGATCGCAACCAACGCCTTGACATGTTCTCTGTTGAAAGGTCGTTCCGCAAACAGGTAAAGGTCGTAGAGGTCTCTGCTACTAGCTCTCTGAAAGGCCGCCCTGATCTTCTCGGAGAGAATCTCATCTCTCTGCATACACTTGACGGGAAAACTTTGAAACTCGCAGTATCTGAAGTATATCTCCTCATGGATCGGAAGTTCCTCAGGAGGAAAGACGGGGAGTTCTCTAAGGCTGACTTGGACCTCGAAAAATGAGCCAAGATTCCAGGAGTGAGCGTATCTCACCACAGCGAGATAGGATTCGGAACGGAAATTCTCTTCGGCCACTTCGAAATCTATGCCGTACCAGCGCTTCTTATGTAACAAATTCTTGATCTCTCCGCTGAGTTCCCTGGGTGTTAAGTCGATGGATGTGAAGTCGAGGTCCATGGAGAACCTTCCAGTCTTCCCGAAGTAGATTTTCTTTAGGCAGGTTCCGCCCTTGAACGCCAGCCTTGGGAGCATGCGGTCCGACATTATGCGGAGGACATAGGTCAGCACTATGTCCCGCTCTGCCCTATCCTCCGGGACCCCACTCGATCGTGCGTAGAAGGTTACGTGCCTCCTCTCCAGCACTCCAGGCTCACCCCACCTCGATCTCGCTCAACAGCCGAGGCTCCGGGAAATTGTTGATCATCTTCCATTTCCTGGATAGCTCGCCGGTCTTTGGCCTGTTAGGGTCCAGGTATATGACCGATCTCCCCACATGGCCAAGCAGCATGTTTTCTAGTCTTGAAGAAAGCGGCTCCACGAGGCCTCGTTCAACCAGGAAGGAGATGATGTAGCCCAGTCTCTGTATCAGGGCGTGGGAGTCCATCCTAACCGCGTATTCGACGAGCTTCTCCTCATCGACTCTGGGGAGGCCCCGCCACGTGATCCCCGCCAACTGCTCCACTCCACCCGCGTATCTCGGTTTGTCGAAGGAGTCGACAAGCGATTTCTCGGGCTCGGCCATGTTCACCACCGTGTCGAACACGCTCTCCGCCATGTACCCGAAGAACTTGTGCTCGGATAAGGTGATGAACTTGAAGGCGCTGCCCGACCATTTGAGTTCCGGCTTCTTCTTGGTGGTTGCGATGAACATCGTGGAGGGAACCTGCGTTGTGAACCCGTAATGGCTGTTGGACGTGTAATAGCTGAAATAGTAGGGCTCGACGAGCGATGCCCCCACGACATAGGAATTTGCTGGAGGGATCCTCTCCGGGTAGCCGTAGCTCAAGGGAATAAACTGGTAAAGGCCTCGAGCCACCCTCTCGATCCAATTCTTACGCTCAAGGCTGTGGAGCAGCAGATAGGCATAATCGGGCGTGCAATCCAAAGCCTCCTGAACGTCGGAGGCCCGGATAACGGTCTTATTTTCAGCCTCCCACTTGGCTACCAGCCTGGCCTCATCTGGCGAAAGCCGCTGAGCCCCTCGATGTCGCCTCAACTTCGACTTCTGTACGCCAAGAACCTTCTCGCGCGTGATACCGATCTCCTCAAACGTGAGCAACCTCACCGGAATCTCCTCGAGTTCCCTTCTCACGGAGGCCGCCACCTCGGGGCCGATCACCATCAGCTCGAACCCCTTCAACGGGGGTTCGACGTTGGAGATCGCCGCGTACATCCTGATCACCCGGTCGAGCATGGTGTGCCCTATCTTCTTGGCGGTGACCTCCACGAAGACGTCGGTGCCGTCGCCCTTCCTGAAGTGGAAGTCGACGACGATCCGACCAGGCAAGGTCTCGTTCACCGCTACCAGGGTGTATTCCCCGAATATCCTGGGAATCTCACGAGACACGTACGCCTCCAGGGCGCCCTCCATGTTCATCACTTAGATAAGAGGAGTCAACGCTACATTATAATTATTTCTTTTTTTCTTAGTGAAAATTTTTATTTTACTAAGATTTTAGGAATTTTTTATGAATGGTTCAACGCGGCCCTGCCCCAGCCTTGGATTCCCCTCTCAGCACGATGTGGAACACATGCATCATACAGCGAAACTAAACAAATCAAATGGAATAATTTTTTGAGATAATACCTCCGGACCCGCTAGGGTGTTTGCTCCGAGATTTGGTGGCTTTCTATGGCTTTTTGTTGCTTTTTGTTTCGGGCGTGTCTGTAGAGCGGGTTCGTAGCGCATCTCCCCGATGATGGAGTTCTGCTTTTGTTTGTCGTCGAGCAGGAGAGAGGGGCGAAGCGACCATGTTCATATAGGCAGAATCGTGTGCATCGAATGGGTTTGGGGCGCTCGGGCACAAGAATTTTAGAGGTTGTCCGCTATCCAATCCGAGATGTAGGTTCTGGCCATCGTCCTGTTATCGCCTTGACAGTGCTCGGCCCCTCCTTCGTCGCTCGTGAAGATCTTTAGGGTCTTCTCCTTCGATCCCACCGCGTTGAAGAGCCTCCGGGCGTCTTCCACCGGTATCTGCTTGTCGTCCTCGCCGTGGACGATGCAGACCTTGCAGTCGATCTCCTTCGCCACCTCCTCCAGCCTATAGTCCTCGAGGACCTCCAGCGCCTCCTCGTAGGAGTCGACGCCGAGGATCCATTTGATCTGCTCCCCCGGCGATGACAAGGCGGTCTCGAAGCCCCTCTCGATCCTGTGTCTCCAGGTCTCGTGGTAGTCGTAGATGGCCCCCCACGCGACGCAGGCCTTGAACCTCCTCTCGAAGGCCACGGCCCTCGGGGCGTAGTAGCCGCCGAGGCTTATGCCCAGGAGGCATGCCCGGTCCATGTCCACATCGCGTCTCGTCTGGAGGTAGTCGAGACAGGCGGAGGCGGGCTTCTCGTAATCCGGCCTCAGGGCCATCCCCCTGTACCTGATGCTCTCGCCGTTTCCGGGGCCGTCAACCGCCAGGCAGCTCATGCCCCGTCGGACGATGTCCGGGACTATCGAGAAGTAGAGCAGCTCCTTGTTCGAGTCGAGGCCGTCGAAATAGACCACGACCGGCCTCCTGCCGCCCTCCCTAGCGGTCACGAAGTAGGCCGGCATCGAGCCCCCCTCGAATGGGACCTCCACGTACTCTATCGCCGGCCAGTCGAGGAGCTCCGCGGCCTTCTTGAAGCAAGATACCGACCTCCGAAACGTCCGGAGGGCCTCCTCGTCCTTGGGCTGGCGGAACCTCTCCCCTATCTGAAGGTAGTTGCACGCCCGCAGGTAACAGCCCGCCGCCGTCCAACGGTGGCCCTCCCCTTCCGCGGCCGCTCCGAGGGATTCAAGGCGCACGCCCATGCTCTTCCACTCCCTGTACCATACCCCGTCGTCTCCGATCTGCTTCATCAGCCTCCGGCCCACGATGTCGACTTCCCCTATCTCCGCTCCCCCATACGGCGCAGCCGTGAGGGCCAGCCTCAGCCCCTCGGACCACCTGTATTCTCCGGGGAAATACTCGAGCAATGTTCCATGCAAGATTAAAACACCTCTTGAATACTATTTTGATAATAATATTACTTTTGTGTGCGAAGCCCCATCGATGAGGCTCCGGAGCAGGGCCCTTGAGGGGCCTGGGGGGAGGCTTTGGGGCCCTGAGGGCGCCGGCGGAGGGCTTGAGGCCGTCCGGGAAAGAGGGGCTCCCAGCGTTACGAGGCCGGTCCCGGCGGAGGGGGCAGAATCGTCAATCAAAACGAGAAAATGAAGATTATCAAAATCCTCGCTTCACGTGGGCGCGCACGCGCTGTGAGATAAGAAAGACCTTATCGTTAATTTGATATGACCATTCGCACATATTTTAACGGGTAATTCTATGTCAACAAAAGCGAAGCAGACAGCCCTAGAATGGGTTGAACAGAACGAGAAGCTGGTCAAAGACGTGCACATGAAGATCTGGGGATACGCCGAAGTCGGGCTCCAGGAGATGAAGACAGCCAAGCTGATGACGGACATCCTCAGGAAAGAGGGATTCAAGGTAGAGAAGGGCGTCGCCGGCATGCCATCCGCCTTCGTGGCCACATATGGAACGGGTAAACCCGTGATAGGTGTCATGGGAGAGTTGGACGCCCTCCCCGGGATCTCCCAGAAGGCGGTCCCGTACAGGGAAGCCCTCGTCGAGGGGGCCGCGGGCCACGGCTGCGGCCACAACGGCTACGCAACGGCGGCTCTCGCGGGCTCCATAGCCGCCAAGGTCGCGATGAAGGAGCACAAGATACCCGGCACCCTAAAGTGCTTCGGATGCCCCGCAGAGGAGACCCTCGTCGGCAAGGTGTACATGGTCCGGGATGGCGTGTTCGACGGCATAGACGCGTGCCTGGGCCACCACCCGGCATCTTCAAATGGCGTCAACCTCGGCAGCGGCAACGCGATGAACTCGATGAAGTTCGAGTTCTTCGGGGTGGCCTCCCACGCCGCAGGGTCCCCCGAACGGGGCATCAGCGCCATGGACGGGATCGAGCTGATGAACATCGGGGTCAACTACCTCCGAGAACACGTGGTTCAGGAGGCCCGAATGCACTACGTCGTGGAGGACGGAGGCCACGAGCCCAACGTCGTGCCCCCATATGCCCGCAGCTGGTATTACGTCAGGGCGCCCACGCGGGAGCTGGTGAACGAGTACTACGAGAGGGTGCTCAAGATCGCCGATGGCGCGGACCTGATGGCGGGAACCACCCACAAAGTACAGTTCCTCACAGGCGTCCACAACGGCCTACCCAACCGCCCCCTGGCCGAGTGCGTCGTCGCCAACATGAAGGAGATCGGCGCACCGACCTACAACGACGAGGAGCTGGTGTTCGCGAAGGAGGTCAGCAAGTCGATATCCCGTGAGGCCAAGATGACGAACCTCAGCAGGAGCCCGATACCGAATGCCATGGACCTGATGGACATCGATCTGGACACGAACATCTACGAACCATACGGCGAGGAAAGGAAGGGAGGAGGGGGATCATCCGACGTAGCCGACGTCGCCTGGAACACGCCCACACAGCAGTTCGGCACCGTCTACACCGTGGTGTCCTCCCCGGGTCACTCGTGGCAGAACGTGGCCTGCAACGGCACAAGCATAGGCCAGAAGGGCTCGGTGTTCGCCTCCAAGGTCATGGCGTACTCGGTGCTCGACCTCCTCACGAAGCCCGACCTGGTGAAGCGGGCGAAGGAGGACTGGGCGGAACGGATGAAGGGCCACAAGTACGTGTCCCCGCTGCCACCCGACCTCAAGCCGCCTCTCGACCAGCTTCCACCGATGCGTGAGTGACAGCCGAGAAACCAATTTCAACGCCACCCCCTTTTTTGAGTATAACTTGATAAATAGAAAAACTTGTTATTTTTAGTCAGCAGAATATCATTTCTGGGCCACGGCCTCCTCTGAGATTCTCATATGTGTAGAACGTAGGAAAGAGGTTGCGCTCTATTCGTATGCTTGTCGCAAGAGGTTTTACTGATCGTTCTGAGGACTACGCGTTATGGCAGGCGACCCAGCGGTCCGCGCCCACTCTTCGCAGCTCCGGCTCTTCGCTCCTGCAGATGTCTCTGGCCTCCCTGCAACGTGGAGAGAACCTGCATCCTTCGGGGAGGTCCAGCGGAACCGGGGTCTCCCCCCTGACGAAGATCCTCTTCCTCTTTGCCGCGGGGTCCGGTATGGGGACGTTGCTGATCAGGGCCTTCGTGTAGGGGTGGATGGGGCCAAGGATCACCTCCTCCATGGGCCCCTTCTCCATCACCTTACCCAGGTACATCACCATGAGCTTGTCACCGACGTATCGGGCCTGGGCCAGGTCGTGGGTGATGTAGAGGAACGTGAGGTCGTACTTCTCGCGCAGGTTGGTAAGCAGGTTCAGTATCTCCGTCCTGATGGAGGCGTCCAGCATGGAGACGGGCTCATCCGCCACGATGAACCGGGGATTGAGCATGAGGGCCCTCCCGATGGCGACCCTCTGCCTCTGGCCGCCGCTCAGCTCGTGGGGGAACCTCCGGATGAACTCCCGGACTGGGACCAGTCGAACGTCCTCCAGGATTCCCTCGACCCTCTCCATCCTCTCCCTGTAGCCCGGCTCTACGTCGTTGACCTCGAGGGGCTCGGCCAGTATGCTGAAGACGTCCATGCGGGGGTCCAACGACTCGTAGGGGTCCTGGAATATCATCTGCATCTCGGGGCGCATCCTCCTGAGCTCCCCCTTCCTGAGGGAGAAGATGTCAACGCCGTGGAGGGATACGTGTCCGCCGGTGGGCTCGATCAGCCTGAGGACCAGCCGCCCCATCGTCGTCTTTCCGCTGCCGCTCTCACCGGCGAGGCAGAGCACCTCGCCCTTCATTATCTCGAAGCTCACTCCATCGACGGCCTTCACGAACTCCCGCTTCTTGGAGAAGAGGCCGGCTCTCCTGGAGAACCATTTCTTGAGGTCGGTCACCGCCAGCTCTTCCGGCATCAGCCGCCCTCCGGGGATAGGATGTCCCTCAGCTCGTCGACGAAGTGGCAGGCCGCGAAGTGGCCCGGCTCCTCCTCCAGGTACTCCGGCTCCTCCCTGCCGCAGATCTCCCTGGCATGGCGGCATCTCGGGTGGAATCTGCAGCCCTTCGGGGGGTCGATGAGGTTCGGCGGCGCCCCCAGAATGAAGTTGAGGGTTCTCTTCTCGCCGACGATGCTCGGGTACGCCCCGATCAATGCGCTCGTGTAGGGGTGGAGGGGACGCTTGAAGATGGGCATCACGTCCGCGTACTCGACCAGCTTCCCCGCGTACATGATCCCCACCCTGTCGCAGGTCTCCGCTATGACCGAGAGGTCGTGGGTGATCAGGATCTGGGAGAGGTTCAGCTTTTCCTGGAGGCTCTTCATCAGGTCGAGTATCTGGTTCTGGACGATGACGTCGAGGGCGGTGATCGGCTCGTCGGCTATCACCAGCTCCGGGTAGCACGCGAGCGCCATGGCTATCATGACCCGTTGCCTCATGCCGCCGCTGAACTCGTGGGGAAAGCCCCTCACCCTCGATCTATCGAGGTCGACCAGCTCGAAGAGCTCCCTCACCCTCCTCCACGCCTCGGCCTTGGCAGCCCCCTCCTTCTCGATGATCGCCTCCGCTATCTGCTCGCCCACGTTGATGACGGGGTTCAGGGCGTTCATCGCCCCCTGAAAGACCATGGAGACCTTCGACCACCTGACCTTCTTCATCTCGCCCTCGTCCTTCCCGACGAGGTCCTCCCCGTCGAGTATTATCTGCCCCCT
>Ga0111229_174_pt1 | contig 12968 bp, 12 predicted proteins | sample DeeMarSWOR152_54_FD_80383 | JGI IMG/M metagenome (GOLD analysis project Ga0111229, IMG submission 80383) | Crenarchaeota group-15 archaeon DG-45 | reverse complement strand
GTTCTAGAACGCTTTGTACGCCTTCTCCAGTGGTACATGGGAGATGTCGTATCTGAAGTGCTGGGGGCCGAATAGCTTCAGTCCCATGGGGGTCTCCCATCGCTCCTCAGCCTTGACCCCCACGACGGCTACCTTCCTACCTGGCTCCCATTCGGCGGGCCAGAAGTTGGCCAAACCCCAGCCAGTCTCAGTGTCAACCACGTTTATACCGTCAGGACTCGTGACATAGGGCTTCCCATCCAGCCAGGAGATATGGTGCTCGTTCTTATACCATATCTTGAGGTCGTGGCCCTCGTATGGGCCTGCCCCCTTTATCTTGGCGATGCCCCAGATGAAAGAGTAGGCGTCGTCCTGCCAGTAGTCGAAGACTTGGCCCTCGAAAAGCTTGTACCCAAGTGGCCCCAGGGCCTCGAGCATGGCGTCCACGGGTGGTTCACCAGCTTTCAGGGCTCCCCTGATGGCCTTCCCCACCTTCATCGTCAGGGAAGGAGCGCCGGCGAAAGCGGCTTTCTTCATATCCTTTCCTTTCACGGCTTGCACGCCGCTCACCGACCCACCCGAATATGTAGATAAGCCCTCTACGATCTCCTCCATCCTCTGGAAGCATAGGGTCTTCTCGAGGACCAACATGTCTCCCATCGAGGTTGTGTAGACAGCTGGGGTGCAGGGAACGTTCGCCAGGTTCAGGCCGTTCTGGGAGATCTCCGGGGCCGCCCTGTGACCGGCGACAGTGGCGTCCACGTAGGGCTTGTTCTCCCTCGCAAGACGGCAGAGAGTCCTCACGAACCCTGGTGCGACCTCGAACTGGACGTGGGAATAGGGTTCCTCCCCTATCAGCTCTGCAAGCCTCTTGGCTCCGCTTCCCCTAAACTCCGGACCTGGCAGCTCCGACCAGGTATTGAGGGGACACCACTCCCTGTCCGCCTGCATTATCATGTCTTTCATCCTCGTGCTGTAGTCGAAGGAGTACTTGTGGTCCCTCTGGAGCCTGTTCCTTGGGAAGCCGACCCACTTCGCCTTCATGTCTGATTGGATTCCGCCACCAGTTCCGCAGTCAGAGAAAATGTACTTGTCGTCCGGTATCTCGTCGAGACCGATGAACTTCAACTTGTGGCCCTCGTCGAGAACCTGATCGACCATCCTAGCAACCGCCTCCAACGAGGGCGCGACCCCTCCACCTCCCGTCGATAACGTCGTACATCCTATCTGATAGTCGAGAACGTCTTCTTTCGTCAGGTTTTTCACTTCTATCTCCGAATACTCAAAGACTTGACGATGTATTTAAGAACTCATCTCAAATATTCAAATGGTAACTGTAAAAACGTATTCAAAGAAAAAATGTGTATGTTAATGCTTTATAGGACTGACGACGATTCTAACATTTGATAGAATATTATTTATGCATAAATATTCTTTATACAATATCAACGGGTAAATTTATAATATTATAAACTTGATATCTAATTATTATTTTAATTATTGACAGTCCCTATATATACTTTTACTTAAATATATAGGCAGCTATTATACCTCCCTTTCTATACATACTTCGTGTAAAACACGTGTCATGTTAAAGGTTATATAATATAAAATGGATTTTATTCGATTAAAATGAGAATACTAACAAAAGAGGACATTCAGGACTACACTATTGGGAGTACGGTTCTTTCGACGGGTGGTGGAGGAGTGGCGCCCTCTTTGGAATCCGTCGGAGCGATGGTCGACCGTGTGTACGACGCCGGGAAAGAGATCAGGCTGATCGAACTCGATGAGGTTCCGGATGACGCCATACTCTTCTCCCACATTGGTACAGGGGGAGGCGTCACGAGTGAACAGAAGGAGAAGTGGTTCTTCTGGTCTCGTGGGCGTCTGCAGCGCGAACGTAGGTATTCGATGGATGGCGGCAAGGTAATGAGGCAGCTGATAAAGCAGGCGGACAGGGAGTGGTGTCCCCTCAATACCTGGTCGAAAATACCTGAGCCTGAGAGTTCCGTGGGGACTGGGACCGCGAAAGGGGAGCGGCGCCTGGCTGAGATTGCCGGCGGAGACCCTTTGACGGAAGTTCACTTCGAGGTCTCACCCGGCTTCGCCCGACTCGTTTGCTCCCACGCCATGGTGGACAGGCCCTATATCGACGCGACGGTTTGTGGGACGAGAGCCGCCCCTGAGATTGGTCAGAACGCTCTCAACCTCGGGAACGTGAATCCCTGCCCCGCCGTCTTTGGTACAACTATGGGCGATCTTATCGTCGTCGAGGAAGTGCTCTGTTTCCAGAGGTTGGAGGAGATTCTTGAGGGTATCTCGACGTTCTCAGGAGCATCAACGAGGGGGATACACCAGGTATCTGTTGCCAACGTAAAGAAGCATGCTTTCCCAGGGGTCGAATCTTTCGTCATGAAGGTGGGCAGTAACGTTAGGGAGGCTCTCAGAAAAGGGAAATCAACTGTGGATGCCTCTCTGGACGCCATAGGCGACAGAGGTTTCAAGCTCTTTGAGGGTCAAATAATGAACTACTGGCAGGATGATAAATACGGCTTCATCTGGGGGAAGGCTCGGATCCTTGGTACCAGGGATTATGAGGGCCATGATCTAACCATCTGGTATAAGAACGAAAACCATATAACTTGGTTGGATGGTAAGCCTTGGGTTACCAGCCCAGACTGCATCAACGTCGTTGATCCCCACACTGGCTGGGGTCTCGCCAATTTCTGGCCCGCCGAATGGGAGACCGGGAGGGAGGTCGTAGTTATTGGTGTTGAGATAGAGCAGGAGTGGGAGACGCCCATGGGCCTCAAGCTATTCGGCCCCCAGCACTTCAGATATGACATTGAGCACGTACCGATCAGACAACTATTGGAAAAGTGATCTAAATTCTCCCTTTTTTGTGGGGGAAAGAAGGTGTTTATTTCTTCCTCCATTCGTCCACGAACAACTGAAGTAGTTCGTCGAGGTATTCTGACTGACCCATCTGACTGGTCATCAATCTCCTGTTCTTAAACTTTTCATTCAGTGTCTCGTAAAATTCCTTTTTTCCTACTCCTTCGATCTGGAAAGAGAGGTCAACGAGTTTCTGGAGGACATCCGTCATCCTTGTGCTAGCGTAGCCAGTAGACCTCGTGAGTTCGATAGAGTAGTTGAGCACCTTGAAGCAGAAATCGAAGTATTCTTGATCCAAGGACACACTCATCACAACTCCCTCAGTTTATCCCATTTATTTCCATATTCGTTTAGGGAGACGATCTCGGATAGGCTCTTTTTCTTCGGCATCGACGGTAACTTGTCTGGATATCCTAATGAAAAAACGAGGACTGGCCTGAAGTTTTCAGGGGAGTTGATGACTTTAGTGATGCAGCCCGCGTTGAATGACGCAATTGCGCAGCTACCCAGTCCCAGGGCATGGGCGGCCAGCGAGATGTTCTCCGCTGCGAAGCCAATGTCAAGCACTCCCACTACGCCACCGGGTTGGGCACCTGATGTGCCGTCGTCATATTCGATTCCGACGATTATCGCTGCTGTCGCATCTCCGTAGAAACCTGGTGAGCAGTTCTTGATCATCCTAAGGACTCCTGGATCGTTGACGTAAACGAATTTCCACCTCTGCCTATTTCCTCCTGAGGGGGCGAGGCGGGCCGCATCTAGTATCTTTATGGCGTCCTCGTCGCTCACCGGCTTGTTCAAGTAGCTCCTTATGCTCCTCCTTGTTCTGATAACCTCTAAAGTAGACATTTCAATACCAATGAACTGCATTAGGATAAAATAATTTCCATCTAATCAGTTCTTTCCCGATTTTTTTTTTGATGCTTGGTTGTAACATGAAATTATATATATCAATATTCCACATCTTAATTGTTTTTTCCGTGCATATCAAGAGCATTAGAATATTATCGACTAGATGTCTCTGACTTGATATGTTGAAAAAATGATGGTATCTATTTGATGTATCTTCGAGCCGTTATGGTGGCCAATCCTTAATATGCGTGAAGGTATAGGCTACGTTTGCGCCTGTCTGGACCGCTTGGATACCTCCAGACGTGCCAAGGGACTCGCCGCATGGGTAAGCCCAGGTGTACCCATCCACTGGCATCTTGACCTCCTCGATGACATCGCCGTAGAGATCGAAGATCTTGGCGAAGATCTCTCCTTTTTTAATGAACTCCCCCGGTGTCTTGTAGAATCTTATCAGGCCCCCCCTGTTGGCCCTGATAACGCCGGAACCTCTGCATACGCCCTTGACTATCGGGAATCCCTTCTGGGGCTCCATTTCGCCGTCTATCATGTCGAATGTCTTCATGATGTTGAGGATGCCCCTAACGCCAGCGCTTGTGGAGGGTTCAGATATCCATCTTCCGTCTATGAGTTCGAGGAGGATAACGGGAACTCCCTTCCTCGCGGCCTGGTTTCCTAGTGTATTCGGGGCGGTTTCCTCGTTGAAGGGACGTTCAGATACCATCGTGGTGACGCCGAAGGCCTCCGCCATCTTGATTAGATTGTCCTTGGTCTTGGGATTTCCGATGTTTATGGACTGGTATATGAGGGAGTCTGGTCTCGTGTTGCAGTGAATGTTCGCGACTAGGTTGGCCTTGCTCCAAGCCTCCTCCCAGAGGGCGTGGGCGAGCCTGTCCGTAGTCCTCCCCAGGGGCCTGTCGATAGTTATGAGGCTGCCGCTCCCACCTCCTCCCACATCTAGGTTGTCTATCCACGACAGGTACTGCTGGTGCATGTAGGCTAGGGGGTTCTCCACCGGTATACCGATGATGGCACCCCGGAGCTTCTTCGGATTCACCTTCTCCCTCATGACCTCTTGGATAACGGCTGCTCCCTGTATCTCGATGCCGTGCTGGGTTGATACCATAAGGAAGGTGGGTCCGTCCTCCGTGCCGTTCAACACCAGAACAGGAATGTCGACTTTAGTGTTATCTATGAGCTCGATCCCCTTGATCTTGCCCTTCTTCAGTTCCCCTCTCTTCGCCATTACGTTACCCACTGTAAGACTTTCAGGCATTTTCTGACTCCACCCAAGCAATTGAGTATGTTCTATAAGTATATTTTTCCCTTGTTTACCTTACATATTAAGATCAACTGGGGGATGGTATGAGGACTCTGATGAGGCAGGATATGCTAGATTACATCTCTGGTGCAGTCATCCTGGGCTGTGGTGGTGGAGGTGGAGCCGAATAGGGAAAGAGGATGGTTGACGATGCATTCGAACGAGGATGTGAGTTCAAATTGGTAGACGTCACGGAGGTCGACGACTCTAAGATGCTGTGCATCCTATCCGGAGTTGGGGGAGGGGTACCACCAGAGGTGAGGGAGAAGGTCGCTCCTTACAGGGATAAGGTCCAACTCGGACCGGACGCAAGGCTGATCCGCCTACGTGCAGCTGCCAGGGAACTTTCCATGTACATAGGGAGTGAATTCTATAGCTACATAGCATCCGAGACCGGGGGAGGGAACGGGGTTCTGCCCATGTACCTAAACGCGCTGGAGGGGAAGATATCAGTCGACGCTGACTGCTGTGGGAGGGCCAAGCCTGAGATGGGCCTCTCCCTCACGAACGCCGCTGGGATCCCGGTCACCCCCTTGACGATGATAAGCCCGTTTATGGAGGTCGTGATACTCAAGAGCTCGGTGGACGATTACAGGGCCGAGGACATCGCGAGGAACGTGGCTGTGGCGTGCGGAGGAGGGATAACGGTGGCTCGATGCCCCGCCTCGATGAAGGATTACAAGCGGGGGATAGTCCCTAATCAGGTCACCAAATGCATTAGGATCGGGAGGGCAATCAGGGAAGCGAAGGAAGGAGGCTTGGACGTGAGAAGCGAGTTCGTCAAGACGTCCGATGCCGTGTCGTTACTCGATGGGAGCTGGGGTGACTGGCACATCGAAGGCATGGGGCGATACTCTGGCCACAGGATGAGGGTGTGGTTCAAGAACGAGAACCTCATCAGCTGGCTCGACGGCGAGTCCCACATCATGTGCCCGGACCTCATCTGCATCGTCGAGAAAGAGGGCTTCGAGGGAACATCTAACTTCGTTCCAGATGGAAACCACGACGGTAAGACTGTACATGTATTCGGTCTAAAGGCACACGAGAACTGGGGGAAACCCGAGGGCTTGGAAATATTCACGCCAAAGCACTTCGGCTATGATATCCCATACAGGCCGATGGAAGAGATACTTGCGTGCCATTCCTGAGCGATATACAGCCGCATTACCCTTTTTTCATAATCTCCTTTCTTTAATACGCTCGTGTCCTGGTTTCACGGATAGCATGGTGGTATTTTTTAACTCAGAGCCCGTAGTGGTTTGATCACGTTGAAGGAACTGACCCTAGGCAGTACGGGCATGAAGATCAAGGCCCTCGGCTTCGGGGGTATCCCCATCCAGAGGCTATCGGAGACGGCGGCGGTAGAGGTAGTCCGAAGAGGCTTCGAACTCGGGATCAACTTCTACGACACGGCGAGGGTCTACACGACGAGTGAGGAGCGTATAGGTAAAGCCCTTGAGGACGTGAGGGACGATGTCTTCATCGCCACTAAGTCGACGAGTCGCGATGGGGAGGGGCTCTTAAAGGATCTGGAGACCAGCCTCAAGATGCTGAGGACGAGCTGGATAGATGTCTACCAGCTTCACATGGTCTCCAAGGAGCATGAGTGGGAGAGTATCAAGGGGCCTGGGGGCGCCCTGGAGGCCCTCCACGAGGCGAAGGACGCCGGGAAGATAGAACACCTGGGCATAACCAGCCACAACCCTGAACTCCTGAGAGAGATCGTGGAGGAGGGCATATTTGAGACCATCTTGATCCCCTACAACTACCTCACGCCAAAACCGGCCAACGATCTCCTACCCCTATGCCGGAGGCTGAACGTGGGCACGATCATTATGAAGCCCTTCGGCGGCGGGGCCATCAGGAACATCGAGGCGGCTCTGAAATACGTGCTTTCCAACGAGAACGTCGATGTGGTGATACCGGGCATGATGAGCTCGGCTGAGGTGGAGGAGAACCTGTCGATAGCTTCGGGGGGCTTATCCCTCACTCCTGTGGAGCTTGAGCAGATAGAGAGGGACAGAGAGGAGCTTGGAAATCAGTTCTGTAGGGCTTGCGACTACTGCCAGCCGTGCCCCCAGGGGATACGCATCTCCTTCGTCCTAAGGGCCGAGGATCAGTTCCTCAGGCTGACTGGATGGACACCCCGGTTGACGAGGGGAATACCGGAGGCGGCGGAGAAGGTCGCCTCCTGCCTCAGTTGCGGGGAGTGTGAGGAGAGGTGTCCGTACCAACTGCCCATTAGGGAGCTGCTCCCACGGAAGATTGGATCCCTGCTTGATTTGCTGGCTGAGAGGAATGCTCAGACAACCGTGAGTTGAATCACCTATCTTTTAATGCATTTTAACATTTTTAACCTTAAAATATTGCTTCAATTGTAAAGATTTAGTATTTTATTATTGCGTAAGAGATTTAAAACCAGAATTTCCCTTAGTATCTGGTGCCTATATGGGTACAAAGAATCTTACTAAGGACGATCTTTGGAGCATGGTACTTGGAGGCGCCGCTCTCGCTACAGGTGGTGGCGGGGCAGCACCGAGCTATGAACGCTTCTGCAGCATAATCGATCCACAGGTCGATAAAGGCGTCGAGTTCAAACTCGTCGATGTACCGTCAATCCCGGATGATGAGCTGATATTTGTGAGCGCCGGCGTCGGCGGCGGTCTACAGAGGAGCAAGGCGGAGAAGTATCTTCGAAGGTTCACCAGTGTGCAGGATTGGATAAAGGAGATGGACAGGGTCTTCCCACTCCCAAAGTGGGCGGAGATTCCAGGCGAGGACTGGATGATGGCCCCGTACAAGAGGATGGTGGAGCTCAAGGGGAAGGAGCCATACGGCTACATGCCCTTCGAGGTCGGCCCTAACAACTACAGGGAGTTCATCAGGGCCGGTGCTCTCGGGAAGGTGGTTATCGACGCGGACAACGCTGGTTACAGGGCCGTGCCCGAGGTGTCCCTGGCCACACTGAACGTCGCGCACGCGCCCCTCACCCCGGCGGTGGTTACCACGGGCTGGGGGGACATGATGGTCTTCGAGAAGTTCCTGAGCTGGCAGAGGGCGGAGGACCTGATCAGGCATGTCGCCATCACCTCTGGCGGTGGATGCTCGGGTATGTTCAGCTTCACGGACGACTGGATAAAGAAGGGCGTCGTCCCCGGTACCCTCTCCCTGTCGATGAAGGTGGGGGCGGCCATCCTCGACGCCAGGGAGAAGGGCAAGGACCCTGTGCAGGCCATCATCAAGGCGGCTGACGGATACCTGCTCTTCGAGGGCGAGATCGCCGCTTACACGTCGGAGGGCTTCGGCTCCTTCACCTGGGGCAACTCCTGGATCAAGGGTACGGGGGACTACGAGGGGAAGACCTTCAGGCACTGGTTCAAGAACGAGAACCAGATCAGCTGGATAGACGATGAAACATACGTTACATGTCCTGATCCCTTCACCATGATCGACGCGGAGACCGGGGAGGGACTTTCGAACTTCAGGGCCCCTAGCTGGACCCAAGGCCGGAAGATCGCGGTCTGGGGCATGAGAGCGGCAAAGCCTTGGAGGACCAAGAGAGGCCTCCAGATATTCAGGCCGAAGCACTTTGGGTTCGACATCAAGTACAAGCCCATCGAGAAGATCGTCGGATAGGAAAATAAACTCCTTTTTCTTTTATTTCTCTTTTTGAATCAATATCTGAGACTATTTAGGCATTTAAAGGGAAGATGGGAGGAATTTGAATGTCAAGAGACCAGTTCCTTGAGGACGCGCCCGACGAGTGAGCTCGACTGGATGACGGTCTTTCCTGTCTTCTCCTTGACTACCCTTTTATGCTCGTGGCTGAAGCCCATGCAGTTCAGCACGATGAGGTCGAGGTCCCTTTTGGCAAGCCGGTCGCCCAACTTTTCTATCTCCTTCATGGGTTCATACGGCGAGGCAGCATCTAGGTATGTGACAAGGTTGCCGTCCTGCCTCTCAGCTGGCTTCCCTCCTACCTGCTGGATCGATGGGTAGATCATCCCCAACCTTCCCTCCCTGATCGTCGCTGCCGTGCAGCCCCTTACTATCTCGGAGGGCGTCACGATGAGTGACTTGGCCTCAAACTTAGGGAACTTACCGGTACAGAGCAGCAGGATTATACCAACGCCTCTATCATCGAGTTCTGTTATCCTCTCTTGAATGAGGGGGCAAACGAGGTCATGGGTGACTTTCACCTCTGTCCCGTCTCGCATCCGGGTGACGAGGACATCGTTGCCCCGCGCTGGCCTCATCCCGCTGAGTTCTTCGAGGGTTAGACCATCCAGCGCTCCCGCCTCGACCACCTCATGACCCGAGCCAAGCACTCGCGTTATCTCGCCAACAACATCGGGCCTTGGCGACTGGCCTATGGTTACAATCCCGATCTTCACATAACCACCGTTGACTTGGACATAGATTAGATAGTGGTTCTATAAAACGAGGTCCCCCGCTGCCTTCACCCTGATCCTGACCGCGTTCCCGGGCAGGTACGGGAGGGCGATCTCCTCGAGGTCGACGACCTCGACGGTATCCGGATTGGCCCCCGCCGCAATCGCCCGCTCAACGGCGGTTCTCTTGGCGTCCTCAATGACCTCCCCCCTCCCCGTCGTCTCCAGAGAGTAGATCCTGTCGATCTCCCCGCTCACTTGGGCTATTGCGGCGCCTATCGCGTTTGCGTACTGGTAGCTCCTCGGCCTGGTCACCCTCGAGACCCCGTTTAGGGTGCCGTATCGTTCCTCTGGGATGAGGAGCCCTCCGCCTCCCACGAGCACCAACGGCATCGACCTGGGGTCCGTCTTTATCTTGTCGATGACCTCCTCAAGGCTCTCGATTATCTTCTCGACGACCTCCCTGACGAAGCTATCGTCGAGCTCCGAGAGGTTGCCCACGTCGCACTGGGGATCGTCTATCTGGGCGTAGCCGGCTGAGAGGGCGATGTCCGTCGTCGTCAGGGTGTCGCCTCCCCATGCCAGCCCCTTCTCGGAGAGTTCGTATCCGACGCTCTGGGGACCGAGCACGACCGCTCCGTCCCTGGAGCTGACCACAGTCCCGCCCCCGCATCCTGTGGCTATAAGGTCAGGCATCCTGAAGTTGGTGCGTATGTTGCCTATCTCGACGGAGAGCGAAGACTCCCGTGGGAAACCCTTGACCAGGACGCCAACGAGGGTGGTGGTCCCACCTATGTCGACGACTATCCCGTCCTTCATCCCCGTGAGGAAGGCGGCGCCCCTGATGCTGTTGGTTGGTCCGGACGCCACGGTCAGTATGGGGTACTTGCGGGCGTAGGCGGCTGACATCAGGGTGCCGTCGTTCTGGGACAGGTAGAGTGCAGCATCTGTGATCCCCGCGTCCTGCATCGCCCTCTCAAAGGCCTCGATGGCCTTGCCCGCGACCTTCACGACCGCTGCGTTGAGGACGGCCGAGTTCTCCCTCTCGAGGAGCCCGATGCTCCCTATCTCGTGGGAGAGGGTGATGGGTATGTCTGGTCCCAGCTCTTCACCGACTATCTTAGCGACCCTCTCCTCGTGGTCGGCGTTCACCGGGGAGAAGATTGAGCATACCGCCACGGACTCAATTCCCTTCTCGGCGAGTTCGTTTGCGACCCGGCGGACCTCGTCTTCCCGGAGGTGGATTATCTCCTCGCCGGTGTACTCGTGGCCCCCGTGGACGAGGTGCTTGATGTCCCCTATGGCCTGCCTAAGGTCCTCGGGCCACTCGACGAGGGGCTCTATCGCCTCGGCCCCCGGCCTCCCTACCCTGATAAGGGCGGTCCTCGCAAGCTCCCTCCTCTCGACTATGGCGTTGGTGCAGTGGGTGGTCCCAAACATCGCTGCCCTAATCTCGGCGGGGTCGACCCCGCTAACCTCCAGGACTTTGACGAGCGCGTCCAAGATTCCCGAGGTGACATCCTGCGTCGTCTTCGTCTTCACGGCTTCCAAGATGTTGTTCTCGTCGTCGAGGATGACGGCGTCCGTGTGAGTGCCGCCCACATCTATCCCTACTCTCAGGACCATGCCATCACCCCCTCATCCTCTCCTCTATCGGGACATAGTCGATGTCGTATCCGAAGTACCTCGGGCCTACCACCTTCAAGCCCTCTGGGGTCCTCCACTTCTCGTGTATGGGCATGCCTATGGCAATAACCCTGTAGCCGTATCTCAGGTACTCAGTCGTTATTGGCAGCCCTGTGTCCGCGTCCAGGATCGAGATGAGGTCGGGGACTGAGCAGACTATATCCCCATCTTTGATGGCCACGAGGTTCTCGTTCTGGAACTGGACGACCATCTCGCTCCCGCTGTCGTCCCCCAGCCCCTCTATCCGAGCCTCCCCCCTGGCGAATCCCGCCACTGTCTTCCTCTCGACATCGACTATCTTCCCCTCGAAGAGCCTGAATCCGCCAGTGATGCCCAGGACTGCATCGATGGGATCGGACTTCGCTGCCCTGGCCTCTCTGATGGATCGCCCGATGTCCCGTGCCAGCGTCAGGGTGTTGGGTATCCCTCCTCTCTTCACGTCCCTGCCGTACATGGGGTACAGTGAGATCCAGGCTGTCCCACCGTACCTGATCGTGATGACTCTAGCCAGCTTCTCGGCCCAGACGTTGTCTATGGCGTCGAGCAGCACGACGTTTCCCTTCTCGTCCACGAGGGTCATGGGGCAGCAGGGGACGCCGTAGATGTTGAAGGTCGTCATCTGGAGTTCTGGGAAGGCCCTGCCCATACCGTCGGTGTCGACGATGGGCAGCCCGCACCTAGCCCCGACCGTTAGGGGATTCACTGAGTTTACCCCGCCTGACTCGAGGGGCATGGTCGCGAATACCTCCTGCCCGAAGTACTTCTCGAGCCTCTCGAAGGCCTCGACCACCTCCGTCCCCTTTGAGATCTTCTCTATGAGGACGGTCGGAGTGCCCATGGCTGCCGAGGGGATCACCAGAGCGTCGTCGGGGACTTCCTCAGGGTCTATGACCTCGATCTTCATTCCCTTCTCTAGGACGCTCAGAGCCATCAGCTTGCCGAGATACGGGTCCCCGCCACCCCCTGTTCCAAGGATGGCGGCGCCAGTGGCAAGGTCCTCCACGTCCTGCCTGTCAAGTTCCCACAATGAAATCAAAATATGATGTTAAAAGCAAATTATAAAACGTGATTGGCTCTTATTCAGGGAAACAGGCCACGGGTCACCCCTAGTTTTGCCGTTGGTGGATATTGGAAACCCTTGTATACCCTGCCTACGAAGTCTCCATCGTCTGAGATGAGCAAGAGGATGCAAGGGTGGATCACGACCCTCATCGAGAGCCTGGACGAGCATGTCGATGAGGAGGCTTGCAGGGAGGCCCTAGAGCAGTGCGGACGCAAATGCATCCTTAAAAGCACAGTCATGAAGGCGAAAGCCCTCTACGAGGAGTCGGAGGGCCTGGAGGATTTCCTCGAGAGGTATGCCGCCGTCAACGAGCATCTCCACCTTGAGGAGGGCGGGGTTTACATGGTCTACCCCAGGTGCTACTGCAGCCTCGTGAACAAGATCCCAGAAGGGCGATTATCGGCCACCTGGTGCAACTGCTCGCGGGGCTGGGTGAAGGAACTCTTCGAGATCGCGACCGGGAGGCCAGTTGACGTCGTCTTGGAGAAGTCGGTCGTGAAGGGGGACGATGGGTGCAGGCTCATGGTCGTGTTCAGGCCAGGCGGATCCGAAGAGAAAGAGTAGAAACTGACAAACTGTAATATCGCAATACCGTGATGATTCTATCTAGGATCATGAGTTTAGAGCCGCCTTCAGTGTGGCGATAAAGGCCTCATCGTTCTCCTCGAGTCTCATCTTGACAGCCCTCTAGGTGGCTGAGCAGTCCTTATACCCGACATCGATGATGGCGTGCCCTGTCGATCTCCTTCCTGTTCTCAGAGGTCACGGCGATGCCTGCCCT
>Ga0111229_177_pt1 | contig 12971 bp, 15 predicted proteins | sample DeeMarSWOR152_54_FD_80383 | JGI IMG/M metagenome (GOLD analysis project Ga0111229, IMG submission 80383) | Crenarchaeota group-15 archaeon DG-45 | reverse complement strand
AGGCCTTCCACTTCGCCGTCAACACCATCCCCGGGCAGGGGTCGGAGACGGTGCGGACCGAGGAGGCGGTCCACGCGACCCTCGCCGTCCTCAACCTCCTAGACGCTTAGCCCGGCCAAAGATTAATAGTCGAAGATTCGAATTAATGCCCGGGTGCTTCGGGGTTGAGCCGGGACGACGCCGCCATCGAGGCCGAGCTGAAGGGGAAGACGATGCTCGTCTACATGCACCTCCTCAGGGCGGACGGGCCCTCCGTCGGCGTCCGGGAGGTGCAGCGGGCCCTCGGATTCAGCAGCCCCAGCGTCGCCGCCTACCACCTCAACAAGCTCCTGGATCTGGGCCTCGTGGAGAGCGAGCGGGGCGACTACAGGCTTATCCGGGAGGTGAAGATCGGTGTGCTCCGCCAGTTCGTCACCCTCGGCGGCCTCATGCTCCCCCGCCTCCTCTTCTACGCCGTACTCGTCACCACCATGCTCGCCACCTACATCCTCCAGTTCCCCATGACCCTGACCAGGCAAAACATCACCACCCTGCTGATGGGCGCCGTCCCGGCCGCCGCCCTCTGGTACGAGACCCTCAAGGTCTGGAGGAAGAGGCCGAGGTGAGGAAAGCGGCCGCGGGTGAGATCCGCGGGGAGACGGGCACGCGGGCTACCACAGGGTCATGGAGCCCATGAAGATCCGCGCCAGGTCCGCCGCGTCGGCCGGCCGGGGCGACAGCTTCGTGACGCGGTGCTGGGGCAGCGTGCCGGCGACCAGCCGGTCCACGTCCTCAGGCCCGTAGCCCACCGCGCTCAGCCCGTTGGGCATGCCGATCCGTCGCATCAGGTCGATGATCGCCCCGGCCAGCAGCTCGCCCGCGTCCCCAGGATCCGCGTCGGACACGTCCACGCCCATCAGGCCGGCGGCGTGGAGGTGGCGCCCCGGGCTCGCAGGCGCCGTGAAGCGGAACACGGCCGGGGCGTTCAGGATGACGGCCATGCCGTGGGGGATGAGTGGGCGGTCCGGTGGGTACCCCTCGGGGACGTAGTCCCGCACCATCCCGGAGACCGGGTACGACATGCCGTGGGGCAGGTGGACGCCCGCGTTCCCGAAGCCGATGCCCGAGAAGGAGGCCGCCAGCAGCATCTGGCCGCGGGCCTCGTCGTCGGAGGGATCAGCGACCGCGCGGACGAGGCTCCGAGAGGCCATCTCTATAGCCCGGGCGGCCCAGACATCGCTGATGGGGTTGGACCCCTGGTAAGCGGGCCGCAGGCCGGGATGCTCGGGCGCCGGCCGCCGGTCATAAGGCAGCGCCGTGAGCGACTCGAGGGCGTGGCACAGCACGTCCACCCCGGAGCAGGCCGCGACCATCCGGGGCAGCGTGCGGGTGTTGTCGGGGTCCACGATGCCCATCACCGGCCTCAGGGCCCGATGGGCGATGCCCGTCTTGGCGTGCATCTCCAGGAGGTCGAAGATCGCCACGCCCCAGGAGATCCGCCGGGTGGGTGGCGTACAGGTTCGCCGCCTTGGCGGTGTCCATGCTGGAGCCCCCTCCGACGGCAACGTACCCATCGAACCGGCCGTCGACCGCGAACCTGATGGCCTCCTTGAAGGAGATATCCGTCGGCTCAACCCGCGCCCGATCGAACAGCACGGCGTCGATCCCAGCCGATCGCAGCGCGTCTAGGACGATTGAGACGGGGTCTTTGTCCGTCAGGTTTGGATCGGTCACGACCATCACGCGCCCGGCGCCGAGCCTCTTCATGTCGTGGCCCACCTCGCGGGTGACGCCGGAGCCGAACTTGATGCTGGAGGAGTCCATCGTGAAAGCTGTCTCGAGCTTCATCGATTTCCCTCGTTAACAATAATCATGCATCTAACAGTTAATAATGTTCACGCGCTGCACGAGGGGAGATTAATTAGCGACCCGAGTAGTTCGCTAAAAATAAGGGAACCTATCTATTTCCGCCTCTTTCTGAAGAAGACTCGGCAGACGTCGTCCCCCGTGCAGATGAACTTGTCCATGCCTCCCTCCACTTCGGCGCTGAGGTCCGCGGTCTCGACCATCGCCTTGAAGTATCGGTCGGAGGTCTCGGCCGTCAGCCGCCAGTACTCGTCCATCGCCTCGTCCCCCACCAGCCTTCTCAGCCCCTCGTTGAACTCCCTGAAGGGGCATATCAGCACCTCCCCGACGTGCCCATCCCGGGTGTTCTCCACGATGGCGTAGGGGGCGGCGAGGGTCTCCCAGCCCCTCCTGGCAATCTCGCCCAGGGTGGGGATGTCCACCTCCTCGGGCCCGAGCTCTTCCAGGGCCGTCTCCGTCGACCACGCGGCTATGTTCAGCCAGATCTTCGTGAACAGCCTCGAGCCCTCCTCCCTCCCCAGCTCCTCCGTCAGGGTTCTCCAGGTCATGAAGTCGTGGAAGGCGTAGGAGGAGGCCCAGACGTGCATCTGCTCCCCGGGGGTCCTCCCCAGCCTCCTCACGGCCTCCTCATGAGCCCTCATCGGGTCCGTCATGGCCATGCCATCTAAATAGCCGAGGCCGAATGTTTAAAAATGCCGCAGTCACCAGCAGGCCCAGGGGACAGCCGGCCCCGGCTTGAGCGGAAAGGGCGGCGCCCAGCCCCCGACGCATCTGAGAGGGGTAGCGGACACGGTCAAGCCCATCGACATAGTGAGAGCATGGCTCGAGGCGATGAACGCCCACGACCTACCGGGGATGAGCGCTCTCTACGCCGAGGACGTCGTGGGGGACGAGGTGCCGGACCCGCCGGCGCGGGATCGCAGGGGGCTCGAAGAGAGCTACCGCGAGCTCTTCCATGGCTACCCGGACTGCGTGGCGGAGCTCCTCAACATCTTCTCGGAGGGCGATCAGGTCCTCGCCGAGGTGTGCTGGGTCGGGACGAACACCGGAGAGTTCAGGGGAAAGCCCCCCACGAACAAGCCGGCGGACCTCAGGATAGCCTACATCTTCGAGGTCGAGGAGGGCAGGATCAAGAGGATCACCGAGTACTACGACGGCGCCTCCGTGTAGCGGGCGACATGACCCCGAGAACTAGGAAGTAGCGGCCCCGAGATCTTTCAGCGAGGACGCGGAGGCAGCAATAATTTATAATCGCGGTGAGGGTATCGAAATGGGTTGTAACATGCTCGCCAAGGATATGAGGCGTGACAGCTTCGTGGAGAACATGAAGCAGATCCAGAAGGTCCACCCGGAGTACACCTGGGAGAGGGCCTACAACGACGCCATGGTCCTGTGGACGAGGCACGACTACGCGGCCTTCACGGTCATGGAGCAGGAGCTGGGGACCGACAGGGCCGTCAAGCTGTACGGCAGGATCTGGGAGCTCCGCTCGAGGCTGGAGTGGCCCGACCTCTGCGGGCTCATCGGGAAGAGGCCCGAGGACAGGGACTTCACCATCCACGACGTGGCCCAGATCATGGTGAAGAGCTTCGCCCTCTTCGGGAACCCCATGGAGATCGCGGAGGAGACGGAGGGCCGGCTCACCCTGCGCAACTACGACTGCCCCTATATCACCCAGGTCATCTGGGACATGCTCTCGGAGGAGGAGGCCGAGGCGTACAACCAGAAGATCCAGGTGGAGTGCAACCACGCCACCTTCGAGACGTACCTGAAGCTCGCGGGCCTGTACGACAAGTGGCTGTTCAACTTCCCCTCCCAGCTCTGCCTCTGCGGGAAATACTGCGAGTTCACCTTCATCAGGATCGACCGGCCCCTCACCTCCACCAGATGGAAGGAGACATAGACGCCCAAGAAGAATCGGAAGACGACCTCGCTGAAGAAGAGCGGCCGCCCTCGCTGTTCTAAAATGTAGTATTAAAAGCATCGGCGGCCGAAGGAGAGCGTGACGATGGCGTTGAAGGCGACTGTCTACGCCGTGCTAGCGGTTGCCCTGGGATACCTCCTCATCTCGATCGCCCCCAGCCGCCTCGCTGACCTCGGAAGGCCGCAGGCATTAACGGCGCCCGCGGGGGAGCCCTCCGGATTCGGCGTCGAGGAGGCCCCGAAGAGCGTGGAGGGGGATCGATCCCAGGAGAGCGCTGAGGGAGTTCAATCCCTGGGAGATGCCGAGCCCGGGCTCTCCGCGGGCGGCCTGTGGGACGGGGCCTACGCCGTCGGCATGTGGATGGTCGACCTGATGTTGGCCCTTGGGGTCTACCTCGCCGTTAGGCGACGGCTATCCTAGAGCCTGACCGCCCCGTCGTAGATCTCCTCGGCCCGGCGCCTCAGCTCTCCAGCGGACGCCTCCATGCTGACGCCGGCCGTCTCGACCACGCATGAGGCCGCGGCGGACCCCACGGCCGCGCACCACGGCCCTTCCCCACCTCGGAGGTACTCGGATAGGAAGCCGCCCATGAAGGCGTCCCCCGCGCCCGTCGGGTCGACGACCTCGGCAGGGGCGTACGCAGGCACGAAGTATCTGTCGCCCCCGGTCATCAGCAGCGCCCCCTCGGCCCCCCTCGTGGCCACGGCCGCCTCCGGCCCCAGGCCTAGGACCCTCCCCAGCCCCCGCCACGGGTCGTCCTCGCCCGCCACGAGCCTCAGCTCCCTCTCAGATGACTTGTAGATGTCAACCCGCCTCAGCAGGCCCACGTCGAACCACGGCTTTGGCCCGATGGACCCGCCCCGTCGGACCTCCCTGACGAGGCCCTGCGGGTCCAGCGCGACGAGGTCGGCCGATATGGCATGGGCCGTCTCCGGCGGCACCTCCCCGAGGATGGGCGAGATGAGAACGGCGCTCGGCAGGCCTCGGACATCCTCCGGCCCGATCGCCTCGCAGACGCTCTCGACCGAGAGCCGCCTCTCGGCCCACCGGTAATCGAGGGTGAACCGGGTGGTCTCGGCGTCCTCGACGACCTGCCCCCGGAGGTCGATGCCGAGCCCCCTGAGCTGATCGAGAAGGGGCGCCGGCATGTCCCCTCCCACCTTGGTCACCGCCCCGGCGTCGAGGCCCAGCCTCCGGGCGACGAGGGAGACGTAGGCGGGGCTCCCTCCGAGCTGCCTCCTGCAGCCGCCGGAGTCGATGACCCGGTCGATGGCGATGTGCCCGACGACGGCGAGGTCAGCCATCGTCCTGATCCCTCCTCCAGCCCCCTTTAACGGTTTGCGGGGCGCCGGGAAGGGATCGGCAGGCCCCATCCCCGAGCCCGGGAGGAGGGCGCCGTCGAGAGGGGCGTCATCGGCTCCGCGCCCTCGCCGGCGTGATGGCGGCCCTGATGCGCCTCCTCGCAGCATTTATAGGGGCCCTCTACGTTTAGGGGTTGAGGCTCTAGGTTGCCCAAGAAGAGGAGCAGCAGGGGGCGGTCGAAGGGAGGGAAGGGCCGCTCGGGCATGGTGCAGTGCAGCTACTGCGGCGCCATGGTCCCCCGGGACAAGGCCAAGAGGGTCACGCGGTGGACCTCCCTGGTCGACTCCAGGCTGCTGAAGGAGCTGAAGGACCAGGGAGCTCGGATAGCCCGGGCCCAGACCACCAAGTACCTGTGCATAAGCTGCGCCGTCCACCGGGGCGTCGTCAAGGTCAGGGGCAAGGAGGAGAGGAAGGGCGGCCCGGGGCAGAGGCGCTAGAGGAGAGCCTACCGCCGCCCCGTTTCTCTGAAGAAGTGGAGGGCGCGCTGGAGCACCGTCAGATGCGACAGAGCCGCCAGCAGCGCCACACCCCAACGGAGCATGTCCAGCCGAAAGGAGGCCGCGAAGGTCACAGCCGCGAGGAGAAGCATCCTCTCGGCCCTCTCGGCGACGCCCACGGATGCCATCCCGACGCCCGCGGCCTCCGCCCGCGCCCTCGCGTAGCTCACCATGATGGAGCCGATGACCGCCGCGAGGCCCCACGCCGGGTCGCAGAGGCCTGAGACGACGACCGCGGCCAGCACCACGGCGTCGGAGTACCTGTCCGCCACCGAGTCGAGGAATCCCCCGAAGGCAGAGGCCCCGCCGACGGCCCGGGCCAGGACGCCGTCCAGCGCATCGAGGAGGCCCGAGAGCAGGATCAGGGCGGCGGCGGCAGGCAGCGCCAGGACGCTACGCCGCCAGCTGAAGTAGCACGCGGCCGCGGCGAAGGACGCGGCCAGGCCCAGCAGGGTGACGGCGTTGGGCGTCAGGCCCGCCGAGGCGAGGGCCCCGACCCGTGGGGCGATCCATCCCTCGAACCTCTCCTTGAGCCTGCTTGAGACCAAAGCCACCACCCTTATCTCTCGAAGGAGGCCGTTTAAGCCTTAACCCCCGCGCCGGAGCCGGGGAGATCGACCCAATCCCCAGCGGTCAACAGCTTTGAGCGGTCGAGGCGTGGCATGGGAGCCTCGCGGTTGGGGACGGCCGTCCTCAGCTGCCTGTCCGTCTGGACGCGCATGGCGTAGAACTTGATCTCCGGGGCGTAGAGGAGCGTCGAGTCCGCGTCGACGCCGGGGACGACCCGGTCCAGCATCTCCAGGCCCTCAAGGAGGTCTCTGACGATCCTGCTGGGGTAGGCCATGGAGATGTCGCCGGGCGTCGCGTCCCTCAGGGTCGGCTCCACGTGGCTCCGGTCGATGCGCTCCCAGGTCGACCGCCTGTGGCCCCGGAGGTCGCCGAGGCGCTGGATGAGGGGGCGCCTCCCGCCGAGGGTGTTGGCGAGCTGCGCGATGTGCCTCCCGTACTCGGTGGTGTTCTCCAGGGGCTGGGTGAGCCTCACCCTGGCCAGCAGGGCGAAGTTGGTGTTCGGGCTCCCCCGCGACCTCATGGAGTGGCCGTTGACGCCGAAGAGGTCGGCCCCGTAGGCCTCCCTGACGACGTAGCCCCTGGGGCAGACGCAGAAGGTGCGGACGAAGTCGTCGTAGCTGGGGGCGTAGATGTGGAACTTGGGGTCCCAGCACCCGTACCCGCTGATGATCTCGTCCATCACCTCGTTGGGCACCTCCACCCGCACGCCGACGTCGATGGGGGTGAACCTGAGGCCCACGCCCAGCCCCTCCATGACCTTTGTGAGCCACCCCGAGCCGGCGCGGCCCGGCGCCAGGATCACGGCGTCCGCCGGGAGGCGCTGCCCGGCCATCTCCACGGCCCTCACCCGGCCTTCCTCCACCGTGAGGCCCGTGGCCATGGTCTGGAGGATTATCCCGACGCCCCGGTCCTCGAGCCGCCTCCTCATGCGGTCCATCACCCCGGGCAGGCGCTCGGAGCCTATGTGGCTCTGATGGATCTTGACGAACCTGATGCCGGCCTTCGCGGCCCTGGCCTCCAGGAGCCGCAGGCCGACCTCGTCGTACTCCCCCGCCTCCACGCCCAGCTCCCGGAAGATGCCCCGGATGCGGAACACGAGGTCCCAGGCCTCGTCCTCGGCGAGGAACTCCGTGAGGTCGCCTCCCACCCGGGGGTGGAAGTTCAGCTTCCCGTCGGAGTGGAGGCCGGAGCCGCCGACGTACTCCCTCGTGTCCAGGACGGTCACGCTGAAGGCGTCCGCGAGGGCGTCGGCCGCGAAGAGGCCGGCCGGCCCGGCGCCGACGATGACGATCCTCTTCAACTTCACCTACCCTGTTAACCCGAACAGCTTAAAATATACACGGCCCCCCTTATCCCTTCGATGCAATATTACGCCTCCGTGTTAAAACAAAATTAAAATAATATAAGAGAATACAGAAAGCGTGTAAGGGCGAGGGCGCATCGCCCATCGAGCCCATGGTTGGTGCCGACGTGAAGGAGTCGTATCTCGTCCCCGACCCCCTGGGGTCGGGCATGGTGGAGGTCCTCAGGGCTTCGGACCGGGTGGGGCCCGGGAGGCCGCCCCGCAGGGGGAAGGTGCGGGACGTCTACGACCTGGGGAGGGAGATGCTCATCGTGACGACGGACAGGATCTCCGCCTTCGACGTGGTCTATCCTACCCTCATACCCCACAAGGGGGAGAGCCTCCACGCCCTCTCCGTCCACTGGTTCGGGCGGACGGCGGGCCTGTTCCCCAACCACTTCCTGGAGTCGGTGGACGGCAGGGCCATGCGGGTGCTGAAGGCGGAGCGCATCGACATCGAGTGGGTCTGCCGGGCCTACCTCTACGGCTCCGCGTGGAGGGCCTACAGGGACGGGGCCCGGGTCATCAGCGGCGTTGAGGTGCCCGACGGCCTCGCCATGGCGGAGGAGCTCCCCGAGGTGATCCTGACGCCGACGACGAAGAGCGAGACCGGCCACGACCTGGAGATCAGCAGGACCGAGGCCTTGGACGCCGGCCTCGTCACCAGGGACGAGTGGGGGGAGCTGGAGGAGGCCACCCACAGGCTCTTCGGCTTCTACCGGTCCGAGGCGGGGCGGCGGGGCATCATCATCCCCGACTTCAAGCTCGAGTTCGGCAGGCACCAAGGCCGTCTCATCCAGATCGACGAGCCGCCCACACACGACTCCGCCCGGTTCTGGGCGGAAGAGCTCTACGAGGCCGGAAGGCCGCAGGAGGCCCACTGCCTCGACAAGGAGTTCCTCAGGGAGTACTCGAGGCGGGTCGGGTATGCAGGGGACGGGGAGCCGCCGGAGATCGCCGGGCCCGCGCTCCGGGAGGTCTCGAAGCGGTGCGTCGCCTCCTACGAGGTGCTCAGCGGCAGGCGGGGGCTGGCCGACTTCGACCTGAGGACCGTCGACGAGGTCATGGAGGAGCTGGCGGCTTGAGGCTGCGGGAGGCCTGCGGGGTCTACGGGGTCCACGCGAAGGGCGATGAGGCCTTCCCCTACCTCTACTGGGGGATGCTGGCCCAGAACCACAGGGGCCACCAGAGCCACGGCTTCGCCGCGTGCAATCACGGCCTCCAGGTCTACTCCGAGCTGGGGCTCATCCCCTCCACCGAGGCCATCGAGCCGCACGCGAGGCTGCTCCGGGGTAGAGTGGGAATCGGGAACGTGCGCTACGCCACCTCGGGCGCCGAGGGGTCGCTGAGGAGGGACGCGATGCCCATCGTCATGTCCGACTGCGGGTGGGCCGTCGCCATCTCCTTCAACGGCAACGTCGTCAACATCCGCGAGCTCCAGGAGATGCAGGGGGTCGGCCGCGACGCCTCGGACGCCCACGCCCTGTGCCGCATGATCCTCAGCGGGCTGGCGGAGACGGGCTCCGTCGCCGAGGCCGCCCGGCGCTGCATGGAGGCGGTGGACGGCTCCTTCGCCATCACGGGGCTGACCGACGACGGCGTCCTCTTCGCCATGAAGGACCCCGTGGGCGTCAAGCCCCTCTGCCACGGCGGACGCGACGGGGTCGAGGCCTTCAGCTCCGAGAGCGTCGGGCTGGACATCAACGACCTGGAGCTGAGCCGGGAGATCAGGCCCGGGGAGCTGATGACCGTCGAGGACGGCTCCGTCACCCGGGAGCAGGTGGCCCCGTGCGGGCGGAGGGCCTTCTGCGCCTTCGAGTTCGCCTACTTCGCCAGGCCCGACTCCGTCTTCGACGGCGTGTACGTCTACCAGGCCCGGAAGGCGTTCGGCGCCAACCTCGCCCGGTGCTACGCCGACGTCGCCTCCCGGTGCGACGTGGTCATCTCGCTGCCGGAGACGGGGAACGACGCCGCCTACGGCTTCCACGAGGGGTCGGGGCTGCCGTGGGACATGGCGACGAGGCGGCACCGGTACATGACCCAGAGGGCCTTCATCACCCGGGCCGGCGAGAGGAAGGGCGTCGTCTTCAGGAAGGTGAACATCCTGAAGCCCCGGGTGAGGGGGAGGCGCTTGGCCGTCATCGACGACAGCATCGTCCGGGGGGACACGACCCGGTCCGTGGTGGCGCGGCTGAGGGCCGCGGGGGCCGAGGAGGTCCACCTCTTCATCACCTTCCCCCGCATCATCGGCCCATGCTTCTACGGCGTGGACATGGCGACCTACGGCGAGCTCATCGGCGCCGCGAAGGAGCCGGAGGAGATCGCGGCGGAGCTGGGGGCGGACTCCGTCAGCTACCAGCCCATCGCCGACTACGTGGAGGCGACGGGCATGAGGCGGGACGAGCTCTGCCTGGGGTGCATCACGGGCGAGTACCCGACGCCCATGGCGGAGAAGCTGGCCGGGGAGATGAGGGAGCGCCTAGCCAACGGCGAGAAGGAGCGGGGCCGCATCTACGAGGTCGCCCACTGATCCCTGAACGCATGGCATTCATCTATCCCAGTGAGCCTCGAGGGTCGTCGCTCCCTTCTTCCGAGGAGGGTAGGTGAGGACGCCGTCGCTGAACACGGCGGATGGGCTGAGCTCGTGCCTCCTCGTCTCATCCCCATCGACGATATGGATGACCTCCACCCCACGGGCGACGAGGTGGTCCGAGATGATCCTCCTGTGGCACCTCCACCAGTGCCTCTCGGCGCACATGCACGCCGTCCTGCCGGCCCCCGCGAGGCGGATAAGCTCCTCCAAGCCTCCTCTGAAATCCTCGGAGAGGGCGTGGTCGGCGTAGTTCCTGAAGCCCTCGCTCCGCCAGGCCCCGTTGGGCGACGCCTCCCCGAGGCCCTCCCGCCTGTAGCCCCCGAGGCTCTCCCCCAGCCAGATGTATCGGATGCCTTCCTCTGCCAAGGCCTCCGACAGGCTCTCGCGGTTGAAGTGGGGGCACCTCTTGGAGGTGGGCCAGCGCCTCACATCGACCAGCGTCTCGATGCCTCTCTCCCCGAGGAGCGACAGGAACTCTCCGAGCGTCCTCGTCGAGTGGCCGATCGTGTATATCAAGCCCATTGAGATGGAGGAGTCGTCCTATAAAGGGTGGCCCCGAAAAGTTCTAGTAGCTTTTCGGGCTTTGGGTTAGGCTTTGCTCGGGTGGTAACTGGCGGGACATAAAATAAGCGTATGAGCCCGTGAACCCATTTTCTTAAAAGGAGTTCGACGGCTATTCTATTTCGTATGCCTCTTCAACTCATCTACATCGATGCGGATATTTTCTATTACGCTACGGCTCTAGATACGAGGAAATGTGAGGTGAGCTTAGGGCGTGATAACCTTGCGCATATTGATGATGCGTGCAAAGAAAATTCAGAGATCCGTGTTGTCGTCCCTCAAGTTACACTGGGAGAGTGTGTGCTTAATGGACTTCAGGGGGAGATTGACATTAGCGAAACATTGCGTATTTTGCATCATATGGAAGTTGAATTTGAATCACCTACCTCTGAAATCTACAGAAAGGCGTACACTCTAATGAACTACGATTATTATTTAACGGGTAATGACGCTTTGTTCATTTCGCATGCACTATGCAACAAGGATACAAAGCATATCATCAGCACCGAAGGGATATTCAGGACAAGCAGACCTGTGCTATAAGAACTAGAAAGACACCCGAATAAGCCTAGGGTGAGAGACCATTTCAGAAGAAGGCATTAACCAAGATCTCTAATGATCTTTAGTACCTCTTCAGATCTAGCGTAGTCTTTAGCCATCCGAACATACCTTACGAGGATGTCATTATCCAAGTTAGGATTATTTTCTCTTATCATGCAATACGTAGCGGCCAGCTCAAGCCATCGCGTGTTTTTGCCATTGATGATTCTGTAAAAGTCCTCATTTAATCTAGGGCGGACATAATTTACAGTTTCATCCGTGATGGAGTAGTAGTCCTTAGCTAACTCTTTCGAGTATGGTCCTCTAATGTATAGATTGAACTTGTATTCGTGATTGAAGCCATAATTCCTTGCTAGATAAACGTATTTCTGTAGCTTTACTCTGGAATCAAAGTCGCTTATGTCGAAATGAAAAATGGCTCTCTCCCCAAGCTCTCTTATGAAGCCGGCTAGCTGTCCTAGTCTGGCCTCGCTCATCTTACCCTCATCACCTCTGTTATAACGCGTATTTAAAGTTCGTGATAATTATAATCTAGCTGATAAAAACATTTAGGTCTATTTCAGATATTTTCTTCCCTTGCAATAGAAAAAATAATACAGTTAAAACTCAAGGCAAAGGAACTCAGAGCATAAGACAAAGAATTACTAACAAAGGAGATATACTGAATTATAAATGTCCCGCGAGTTACAATTCTGCCTCAGCACCGTCAAAGTCCCGACAAGTTACCAGAACTCCCGAAGAGCAGGGGACAGCGGCGGCTCATCGTCGCCTGTCCTCGTCTCCGCTTGCCTCGTTCACCGCCTTCGGCGGGCATCTTCGAGCCTGCTGATGGCGAGGAGGTCGCTGAGGAGGCCGAATCCGGCGGAGCCGCCCCCGGCGCCGGGGCCTATGATGGTCACATCCTCCTGCACGTCGCTGGAGAAGGTGATGGCGTTGAGGACGCCGCCCACGTTCGCCAGGGGGTCGGAGGCCTCGATCCGCCTGGGCCTCACGCTGGCGGAGACCTCGCCGTCGAGCCTTCGGGTCTCCGCTATGAGCTTGATCCGTCTTCCCGCCCGCCTCGCCGCCTGGACGTCGGATAGGGATATGCCCGCCACCCCCTCCCTGTCGACGTCCGCCAGCTCCAGCGCCCCGCCCATCAGGACGTTGGCCAGGATCGTGATCTTGGCGGCCGGGTCCCAGGCCTCGACGTCGGCGGTGGGGTCCGCCTCGGCGTATCCCATCTCCTGGGCCCTCCGCAGGGCATCCTCGTATGGGACGCCCGCCTCCATGTTCGTGAGGATGTAGTTGGTCGTCCCGTTGAGGATCCCCCTGATGGATGCGAAGGCTGCCCCGGCGAGGGCCTCGGAGCCCAGGTTCAGCGCCGGCGTGCCGCTGAGCACCGTGGCCTCGAAGCGCAGCGTGGCCCCCATCCTCTCCGCCAGCCGGGCCAGCTCCCGGTACCGGAGCGCTATTGGCCCCTTGTTCGAGGTGGCGACGTGCCTGCCCCTCTCCAGCGCCGCCCGGATGTGGGTCAGCCCGGGCTCGCCGTCCTCCAGGTTCGTCCACGTCGCCTCCACCACGACGTCGCAGTTCGTCTGCCCGATGGTGTCCAGGGCGGAGAGCCCCCTGATGCCGCCCGGGTAATTGGAGAGCGACCCCTCATTGTCAGCTAGGCTGAGGAGCTTGCCGAGGTCCAGGCCCCCATCATCGAGGACCGCGCCGAGCTTCAGGTCC
>Ga0111229_167_pt1 | contig 13065 bp, 8 predicted proteins | sample DeeMarSWOR152_54_FD_80383 | JGI IMG/M metagenome (GOLD analysis project Ga0111229, IMG submission 80383) | Crenarchaeota group-15 archaeon DG-45 | reverse complement strand
TCCTTCGGCCTATCGGGCGGCGACTCCAACGACGGCGCCATGAAGCTAGCGAGGGCGGCCACCGGCAGGCCAAAGATCGTGTCCTTCCTCGGCTCGTATCATGGGACGACCTTCGGCGCCCTCACGCTCTCCGCCATAAGCCTCAACATGAGGCGGCGCCTGGGCCCCCTCGTCCCCGAGGTCTACCACGTCCCCTACGCCGACTGCTACAGGTGCTACTTCGGCCTCGACTACCCCTCCTGCGGCCTCCAGTGCGTCGAGCACATCGAGACGCTGCTGGGCATGCTGATCCCGGCGGAGGAGGTAGCGGCCTTCATCCTGGAGCCCATCCAGGGCGACGCCGGCGTCGTCGTCCCGCCGGGGGAGTTCTGGCCCGAGATCAAAGGGCTGTGCGAGGAGAACGGCATCCTCTTCATCGACGAGGAGGTCCAGACCGGCTTCGGCCGGACGGGGAAGATGTTTGCCATAGAGCACTGGGGCGTCGAGCCGGACGCCGTCATATCGGCCAAACCGATAGCCTCGGGGCTCCCCATGGGCGTCATCGTGGCGAGGAGGGAGCTCATGGACAGCTGGGCCGCCCCCGCGCATCTCTTCACCGCGGAGGCGAACCCGGTCATCTGCGCCGCCGCCCTCGCCACCCTGGGCGTGATAGAGAGGGAGGCCCTGGCCGAGCGGGCCCGGAGGCTCGGGGAGAAGGCCATGAGGCGATTCGGCGAGATGGGGGAGCGCTTCGACCTCATCGGCGACGTCCGGGGCAGGGGCCTCCTCATCGGCGTCGATCTCGTCGCCGACAGGGAGACGAGGGAGCCGGCGCGGAGGGAGGCGCTGAAGGTCTGCTGGAGGGCGTGGGAGAGGGGGCTCGTCATGATCTCCTTCGGGAGGTACGGGAACGTCCTCAGGATAGCCCCGCCCCTCACCATGGGGGAGGACGAGCTCGAGGAGGCCCTGAGCATCGTGGAGGACTCCATAGGGGACGTCGCCGAGGGAAAGGTACCGGACTCGGTGCTCAGGGAAATGGGCGGTTGGTAGCCCCCCATCTTCGAGCGGCGGACACGCTCCTGATTTTTCCTATTACATATTTTATGAGTAACAAGTTGTTACCATGCTATCCGAGACGCCGGACAGGTGGCGTTATGGTTACGGAACTATTTTGATGCTTCTCTCGGGCGTTGCGGTGCACGGCCGGATCGCCACTTCTATCTGAGGCCTTTCTAGGGGATGATGGTGAGGCCAGTACAAGCCGGAAGGGTATGCCTGATGCCATGCGATAGAACTCAGCATGTCGAGCGCTCGCCCTCTTTCACGCGTGGGAGCGACCCAGCAGGCTCAGGGCCTCGGTCAGGATGACCTCCTCCAGCTCCCCCTCCTCGCCTATGCCGTAGTAGTAGCCCCCCGTGATGCGGGGAATCTCCACCACGAGCTCGGTGGGCGTGAGCCAGAGCTTGCCGGTCCTCTCCCACGCCCTCTTCTTGTACTGCGTGGTGTATTCGCTCTCGGGGGCGTGGGCTGGGTTGATGACCAGCGTCCTCACGCCCTCCCTCTTCAGGAGGTGGGCGGCGTCGATGGCGTCGGCCTGGGCGTGGTTCAGGTATCGGGAGCGGGCGTGGGCGGTGAGGGGGGCCTCGAGGGGGATGTTCGCTATGCCGTCGGAGACGATGACGAGGTAGGGGATGGCGTCCCTGTTCTTCGTCTTCTCGTTCCTGAGGACCCGCCAGGCCTCGAACATCCCCGATGCGAGGGGGGTGAGGTCGCTCGCCCCCACCTCCGTGAGCCTGTTCACCAGGAGGTTCATGTTCGTCGTGGGGCTCTGCAGCGTCCTGGCCCCCTCCCCCTTGAAGATGATGAGGCCGACCCTGTCCCGCCTCCTCAGCGCGATGTCGTGCACGCTCAGGATGGCATTCCTCACGTTGTCGAGGGATGCGATCATGGACTCGCTCATGTCCAAGAGGAGGATCAGGGTCAGGGGGGCCCGGGTCTCCCTGATCTTGACCCTGATGTCCCCGACCTCGACCTTCAGGGCCTGGCCTTCCCTTCGCCTCGCCAGCTGGAAGGGGGCCGCGGCCCTCAGGGTGGGGTGTATGGCCACGTCCCACGGGCGGCGCTTCGGGAACGTGTAGGACACATACCTCCCCCTGTCCGACCTCGCCTTGGTCTTCGACCGCCGGCCATGGGCGCTCCTCAGCCTCCTGTAGTCCCGGCGATCGACCGCGAACCTGTACTGCCTCCTCGTCCTCTCCCTCCTCGCGGCCTCGAATATCCTCGCGCCCCTCCCGAGGACCATCTTGTAGAGGCGGCGCAGGGATGCGTAGAGGGGTATGTTGATGGTCCTCGAGACTTCCATGTCCTCTCCCCCCCTGGCGTAGGACGGGTGGGCCTGTTGGAGGACGACCTGCCTCCCCTGCTCCGACCCCAGGTAGGAGTAGAGGCGTATCACGGGGACGCGCACCCTCCGGGGGTACAACAGGTAGAGGAGAGCGAAGATGGGAGCTATTATGCCGAGGTGAAGGAGGATTCTCCTCGTCGTGAATCCCTTGGCAACCTCAAACCAGGGGGCACCGACGAGCATCGCCTGGAGGTACAGGAAGATGATGACGGAGACGGCGCTCAGGGAGACGAGAAGGGCGGCTATCACGAGGAGCTGAAGGAGATACGCGAGTGGGGCCGGGATTCTCCTTCCTCGCATCTTCCTCCTCTCGACGGGCGAAGGTATGGATGCCAACTCGAGGGGGACATGGGTTTTAGTGGCGGCCTCCTCCACGACCTCCGATGGCGCCCCCGGGGGGATGATCTCCCTCAGCCTAACCTCCATGGAGGCCCTCAGGGGCTCGACTTCCCCCTTGATCCTGTGGCTCAGGGCCAGGTCCAGGAGCCTTATCACGTCCTCAACATCGACGGCCGCTCTCCCCTCGTACGCGGCGAGGGCGCGGGCGCCCTTCACGGTGGCTAGGTCCGGCCTGAAGCCCGCCACCTTGACCTTGGAGCAGGCCTCGGCGACGCCCTCCATGACCGCCTCCGAGACCTCGACCCTCGCCAGGGCCTCCCGGGCCGCCTGGATGCGCTCGCGCAGGCGCTCCTGCTCCTCCTCGTGCTCGTTGTAGAAGGCCTCCGGGTCCTCCTCGAAGGCCAGGTTCCTGCGGGCCACCTCCGCCCTCCGCCCCGGGTCTCCGAGGGTGTCCATCTCCACCCTCAGGGCGAAGCGGTCCAGGATCTGGGGCCGGAGCTCCCCCTCCTCAGGGTTCATGGAGGCTATGAGAGTGAAGCGGGACGGGTGGACGAGGCTGATGCCCTCCCTCTGGACCACGTTCCATCCCGAGGCCGCCGGGTCGAGGATGACGTCGATCAGGTGGTCCGGGAGGAGGTTGACCTCGTCGATGTAGAGGATGTTCCGGTTCGCCTTCGCCAGCAGACCGGGCTGGAGGGCCCTCACCCCCCTCCTCAGCGCCGCCTCCGCGTCGACGGCCCCCAAGAGGCCGTCCTCCGAGGCCCCGAGGGGGAGCTCCACGATGCGCACCCGGCGGAGGGTGGACGGCAGCCGGCCCTCGTCGGCGAGGCGCTCCTTGCAGGTGGGGCAGAGGCTCGGCTCGTCGAGCGGGTCGCAGTTGAAGGGGCAGCCCTCCACGGACTCGACGGCGGGGAGGATGTCCGACAGCCCCCTGATGAGGGTCGTCTTTCCGGACCCCTTGGGCCCCGAGATGAGGGCGCCGCCCAGCCTCGGGTCGATGGCGCTCAGTATGAGGGCCATCTTCGCCCTCTCGTGGCCGACGACGGCGGTGAAGGGGTAGACGAGGGACGGCATCTCATCCGACCTCAGGCTTCTCGGTCCGAGGCGATGGGCAGGGCCTCTTTGAACGCCTCCTGGATCTGCTCCTCCGATGCGGGGGGGTCCATGCCGAGGTTCCTCGTCCGGTGGCTCAGGGCGAGGTAGGCGCAGTCGAGGATGTCCCGGTCCTCCATGAGCTCCCTCCCCTCGAGGGCGGCGAGGGTGCGGGCCGTCTTTATGATGATGATGTCGGGCCTGTGGCCGTCCATGTTCAGGGATATGCACATCTTGGCGACGATCTCGTAGAGGTGGTCGGGGCTCGCCACCTTCGGCATCAGCTCCTTCGCCCGGATTATCCTCTCCATCAGCTCCTCCTGCTCGCCCCGGAACCTCTCCCTGAAGTCGGCGGGGTCGTCCTCGAACTCTATATTCCGCCTCATGACGTCGATCCTCAACTTCGGATCCTTCGGATCCGGGATGGTCGAGATCTCCGTGTGGAGGGCCATCCGGTCGAGGAGCTGGGGTCGGAGCTCTCCCTCCTCGGGGTTCATGGTGCCCACCAAGATGAACCTGGACGGATGATGGACAGAGATCCCCTCCCGCTCGACGGTGTTCCAGCCGGAGGAGGCGGCGTCGAGGATGACGTCGGTGAGGTGGTCCGGCAGCAGGTTGACCTCGTCCACGTAGAGGACGTTCTGGTTGGCCGTGGCGAGGATGCCCGGCTCCAGGGCCCTCACCCCCTCCCTGATGGCCCTCTCGATGTTGAGGGTGCCGACGACCCTGTCCTCCGTCGCGCCGATGGGGAGGTCCACCACCTCCATCTTCCTCCTGGCGACCGGGAGCCCCCCGCCCCCCGCCGCCCTTGAGCGGCAGACATCGCACATGTTGGTGGGGTCCGAAGGGTTGCACCGGAAGGGGCAGCCCTCCACGGACTCGACCTCGGGCAGGAGGTCGACGAGGGCCCTGACGGCCGTGCTCTTCCCCGTCCCCTTCGGCCCCCGGACGAGGACGCCGCCGATGCGGGGGTTGACGGCGTTGAGGAGGAGGGCCAGCTTCAGGCGCTCCTGGTCGACGATGGCCGTGAAGGGGAAGACCGTCCTCAGCCCCACGGATGCGGCTCTCATTCGGTATTTATCTGGTTCAGCGTTGCGTAAAAGGATTCTCGCGCAAGAGAGAAAAGGGAGGTTGATTTCAGTCCTCTGTTGAGCATTCCTCTTAGGGCTCGCCCAGTCTTCCTTCCCAGATGTTCTCCAGCAGCTTGATGGCCGTCTCCTTTGTCATCTCCCGGATGGTGAAGTAGTCGAAGAAGACCTTTATCCAGGGGATGGTCACCATGTCCTCCGCCAGCTTCGGGAGGTCCTCCCTCTTCACCCCTATCTCCTTCAGCGTGGTGGGGAGGCCCACGTCCTCGATGAGCTGCCGAACCGCGTACACGCCCTCGTACGCGGCCTCCCGGTCGGATAGCCCCCAGACGTCCTCGCCCATGGCCTCGGCTATGAGCCTCAGCCTGTCGGCGGAGACCACGACGTTGTGCTCCATGGCGTAGGGCAGGGCGATGCCGCAGGCCACGCCGTGGGGGACGCGGTAGACCGACCCGACGAGGTGGCCGATCGCGTGGGCCTCGACGTCCCCGGCGTTCGTCTCCGAGAAGGCCTCGGTGAGGGTCGCCAGGGCCATGTTGTATCTGGCCTCGAGGTTGGAGCCGTGGTGGACGGCCGTCCTCAGGTTCGCCGATACGAGCCTGATGGACTGCAGGGCCAGGGCCATCGTTATCGGGTTCGCGACCCTCGTCAGCGCCGACTCCACGGCGTGGGAGAGGGCGTCGATCCCCGATGCGGCCGTCAATCGGGGGGGCATGCCGGCGGACATGGTGGGGTCCACGATGGCGACGGCGGGGCGCACGTACTGGTGCTCGAAGAAGGCCTTCATCCCGTTCCTGTCCTTTATCACCGCGTCCCAGGTGATCTCCGCGCCGGTGCCGGCGGTCGTCGGGACGGCGATGCACGGGACCCCGGGGCTCGTGAACTCACGCTTCCCCCCGGCGAAATACTCCTCGGGCTCCCCCGGATTCTTGAGCAGCACGGCGGCGGCCTTCGCGACGTCCATGCTGCTCCCGCCGCCGACCCCGATGAGCAGGTCGAAGCTCCCCCGCTTGACATGTCCGAGCAGATCTTCAACGCAGCCTATGGTGGGCTCAGGCTCCACCTGATCCCACACCTCGGCCTTGAGACCCTCCTCCAGAACCGGCCCCTTCGCCCTGTCCGCAAGGCCGGCCTTCGCCACCCCCTCGTCGGTAACGAGCAGCGCGTTCTTCGCCCCCAGTCTCTTCGCCTCCTGCCCGGTCCGCTTGACGGTGCCTATGCCGAATATGACTCGGCTGGGCATCTGGAGCTCGAAGGTCCTCAAGGGTTCATAAAACTCCACCATGCTCTCAGCTCCGCCTAGAGTGTCTCGGATAGCTCTTAAATCATTTTTTCCCGAAGGCTCGACCTCGAGTGGTTGAACGGCGCAGGTTCCATTCTACGACTCTTGGGTGTGCCGATGGCCTCCCCTCGTGGATAGGGGCCGGGCGTTATCTTCCTAATGCTGCTCCGGGTCATTTAAGGGGTCGGCCGTGCCGCTCGAATATCTCCGCGACCTGCCCCAGGGGGAGCTCGTGCCGGACGTTCCCGTCCCTCCCGACCATCGTCTCCGCCTTGAAGAGGGCGTTGATGATGGCCTCCTCCGTCGCGTCGGCGGCGGCCCTGAAGACGGGGTAGAGGAACATCTCCTCGAGGCCCCTGCGGCGGAGGTCCGGCGCCGATTCCAGGAGCCCCTCGACGCTCCTCCGGCCGGTGGTGAAGGCGATGGCATAGTCGCCGCTGTAGACCCCGCCGTACGACCCGGTCCGGGCCAGGTCGAGGACTGCCCTCTTCGCAACCTTCCAGAGCTGGCGGGGGGTGAGGGCCAGGTCGGTGGCCAGGACCATCATGATGGAGTTCCCCGCCCCCGCCTCGGGCGCGGACAGCTCTATCTCTCGGCCCACGTGGACGCCGTCGATGGTCAGGTCCTCCCTGCTGCCGCAGTTGAGCTGGACGAGGGCGCCCAGGGTGAAGTTCCCACAGACCCTTGAGGAGGTCCCGATGCCGCCCTTGAGGCCGTAGCCGGTCATGGGGGTGCCCCCGCCCACGTTCCCCTCAGGGACCGGGCCCCTCCCCTCGGCGCTCCGGGCCTCGTCGATGGCCTCGAAGACGTGCCCCCTCCGGACGTGGCGGCCGTGGGAGTCGTTGAGGAAGCCGCCGTTGGTCTCGCCGACCACGGGGTTGAGGGACCAGGGCGTGATCCCGAGGCGCTCCCTGAAGTAGTCGACGACCGCGTCCGCCGCGAGCCATACGTTCAGGGTGTCCGTCAGGAGGATCGGCGTCTCGATGACGCCCATGTGGGCCACCTGCAGGAGCCCCGTCGACTTCCCGAAGGCGTTGAAGGGGTCGACGGCCGACGCCACCTTCTCCTCGTAGATGTCCCCCTGATGCGGGGCGATGGCCGTCACGCCGGTCCGGACCGGCCCCTCCCCCACCTTCAGGGGGCCGTCCCCCCGGATGAGGGTCGCATGCCCGACGCCGACGCCCTCGACGTCGGTGATGGCGTTGAGCCTCCCCGGCTCCATCGACCCGATCTCTATTCCCATCTCCCGGGCCCTGACCCTCCGCCCCATGCTACGAGCCTCCGCCGCCCTTGATCTCGGGCCTGTCAGCGGGCCTCTCAGGGGCCTCTCTCGGCCCTGGAGATGGCGTCCTCCAGGATCTCCAGGGACGCGTCGGCCTGCTCCCTGTTGATGATGAGTGGGGGCGCCACCCGTAGGACCCGGGTGCCGAAGGCGCCCATGTGGATGAGGTAGAGGCCCCTCCGGAAGGATTCCGCCCGTATCCTCTCGGCCTCCTCCAGGCCCGGCCTCTTCGTCTCCCTGTCCTTCACGATCTCGACGCCGATGAGGAGACCCAGGCCCCGGATATCGCCGATGATCCCGTGGTCCTCCATCATCTCCGTCAGCCGCCTCTTCATGTAGGCGCCCATCTCGGCAGAGTTCTCCACCAGCCTCTCCTCCTCGATGACGTCGATGTTGGCGAGGGCGGCGGCGCAGCCGAGGGGGCTGCCCCCGAAGGTCATGGGGGTCATGATCGCCTCACCTGTCCCGGTCTGCTTGGACAGCTCCTCCCTCGCGACGCAGGCGGCGTTCGGGACGCCGCTGGAGATGGACTTGCCCAGCAGCATCATGTCGGGCTCGACGCCCCAGTGATCGACGGCGAACCACCGGCCCGTCCGGCCGAAGCCCGTCTGGACCTCCTCCGCGATCAGCAGGATGCCGTGGCGGTCGCAGATCTCCCTCAGCGTCGGGAGCCAGCCGTCCGGCGGCACGATCCACCCGGCGTCGCCGGCCACGGGCTCGAAGACGACGGCGGCGACCTCCTCCGGGGGCAGGTAGCTCCTGAAGGCGTGGTCCTCCATGTACCTGAGGCAGGCGAGGTCGCAGTCGGGGTGCTCCAGCCTGAAGGGGCATCGGTAGCAGTGGGGGTAGGGCATGTGGAACACGCCGGGCAGCGTGGGATGTACGCCCCTCACCATGTAGGGCCGGTACGAGGAGATGGAGAGGGCGCCGTATGTGACGCCGTGGTAGGCGCCCGCGAAGGCCACGATGTAGGGGCGCCCCGTCGACCAGCGGGCCACCTTTATGCCCAGGTCGTTCGCCGCCGAGCCCGACTGCGCGTAGAAGATGCTCTTCGGGAAACGGCCCGGGGTGACCTCGGACAACCTCTCGTCCAGCTTGAGCCTGGCCTCCGTGAAGCCATGGAGACCCCTTGCCGCCTGGCTCCGAAGGGCCTCCACCAGCCTCGGGTGGCAGTGTCCGACGTTGGTCACGCAGCGCCCGGATATGAAGTCGATGAAGACGTTCCCGTCCGGATCCCTGATGAAGATGCCCCTCGCCTCGTCGACGACGGGATGCTCATACTTTAATCCCAGTCCGCCCTTCTTCAGGATCTCCCTGACCTTGGGTCCAGGGGGCTCGACCACGATCCTCGGCGCGCTGAGGGAGCCTAACTCGACCATGCAAACGCCTCAGATACTGAATGGCAGGGGAATTATAACGTTTATCGGGGCTCATCCATCGAGGCGATACGGGCCGCGGAGCGGCGATGCGTCCGTTTTAAATGGGACCATGGACCTGTTCTAGGCGGTGATCGATGCTGAGCGAGCCTGTGAAGGTCTTCGGGCTCACGGAGCAGGAGCTCTTGGAGGCGGACCCCGTGGTGCTGCGGACGCTGATCCACGAGCGGGCCCACCACACCATCGAGGTCCTCATCTACCGGATCATGGCGGGGAAGATGGGGGTCCCCGCCAACTTCGGAGAGACCGTCGGGTTCCTCCTCGACATCTGGAGGAGGAGGGGGCTGCCCACGGACGAGCCCGACATCCAGTGGGCCCTGAACTACCTGGGGCTGGCCCGGATGCTGCGGACGGGGGGGACCGTAGAGCTCGACACGGAGCAGCCGGAGCCCTTCGACGAGGATGAGATGAGGGCGGTGGAGAAGCTCCTGTACGAGCGCCGGTCCATCCGGCAGTGGGCCCCCAGGCCGGTGCCCGAGGAGATGATCCGGAAGATCCTGTACGCGGGGCTGATGGCGCCCCAGGGGTGCAACGTCGGCTCGACCCGGTTCATCGTCCTCCGGGACCCGGGAGAGTGGAAGCTGGTCCGGAGCGACATCCCCCTGGAGAACGGCGTCATGATCCTCATCTGCCAGGAAATGCGGGTCTACTATACCGTCGGCTTCGAGAAGAGCGTGCCCCACAACATCTACTTCGACGCCGCGGCCGCCGCCGACCACATGTGCCTCATGGCCCACGCCCTGGGCCTCGGCGGGGTCTGGCTCACCCACGGGGAGGAGACCCAGAGGCGGATCCGGGAGCACTTCGGCCTGCCCGAGACCTTCGTGACCCGCTGTCACATCCATGTCGGATGGCCGGCGGAGGCACCCATCAAGTCCGCGCGGACGAGCCTAGACCAGGTCATCGTAAAGAAAAGAGATTGACAGGGCTGAAGGATCTAAACGCGGAAGGAGCGGCAGGGCAGTTCCGTCGGCCCAAACCATCCAAGCGGCGAGGGATGATCGAGGCCGCTACCCCAGCCTCTTGACGTAGCGCTCGAGGCGGTCCATGGCCTCCTCCAGCTCCTTCATGGGCCTGACGAGGGCGAGGCGGACGTGGCCCTCGCCCATGGAGCCGTATTGGGTGCCCGGGATGATCCTCAGGTTCTCCTCCTTGAGCAGGCCGTTGACGAACTCGGCGGAGGTCAACCCGAGGTCGGAGACGTCGGGGAATATGTAGAAGGTCCCCTCCGGCCGGGGGCACCTGACGCCGGGCATCTCGTTCAACCGCTCCACGCAATGGTCGATGCGCTCCTCGTAGGCCCTCCTCATCTCCTCGACGAAGCCCCAGCCCCTCTTCAGCGCCTCTACACCGGCTTTCTGAAAGGCAACAGGGACGGAGCATATGCCGATGGGGACGCTGCTGATCAGCTTCATCAGCTCGGGCCCGGCGATGATGTAGCCGGCCCTGCACCCGGTCCAGGCGAAGGTCTTGGAGAAGCTCGCCAGCACCATGGTCCGCTCCTCCATGCCGGGCATGCCGATGATGGGCGCGTGCCTCCTCCCGCCCCAGATGAACTCCGTGTAGATCTCGTCGGATAGGACGAGGAAGTCCCTGTCGACGGCCAGCTCGGCCACCGCCTCCAGCTCCCCCTCCGTGTAGACGCAGCCGTTCGGGTTGTCCGGGTTGCAGATGATGAGGGCCTTCGTCCGATCCGTCGCGGCCTCCTCGATGTTCCCCGGGTCGACGCGGAAGAGGCCCTTATCGTCCTTGGCCATGGCCGCCCTGACCATCTTCGCCCCGAAGTAGGTCGCGGGCTGGAAATAGCCCTGGTAGGCGGGGTCGAGGACGATGACCTCGTCGCCCGGGTTGAGGATGGCAGCGAAAGCGTGGAAGATGGCCTGGGAGCCCCCGGAGGTGATGAGCACCTGCTTTTCGGGGTCGACGTCGACGCCGTACTTCCTGTAGTAGTCGGCGATGGCCCGCTTGAACTCTGGATCTCCGCCGAAGACGTAGTGGGAGTACCCCTCGATCATCGCCCTGTGGACCGCGTCGGCTATGAACCTAGGCTGGTCGAAGTCGGGGTCGCCCGCCCTGAGGTTGATCAGGCCTGGGGAGGGCGGCACGTTGAAGCGCGCGGATTCCCCGATGTTGAGGAGCTCCTTTTTCGCGAACCTCTCCACGGACATTTCAGCGCATCCCTTTAGCTTCCATTCGCAGGCTATAAAACGTCTTTGTCCCATCGGCCCCCTTTTAACCCTGGTTGCCCCCGCGTCCCAGTTCGATCGGGCCTTTTGAAAAAGGTTAAGTGGGGCTCCTTCGGATCGTTACATGCCCGCCGAAGACGACGCCCCATGCAGACGGACCTCTCGGAGGGCTGCCGGTGAGGAGCGGGTTACCCAGTCATGGGACAGGCGGGCAGGGCGGACGTCGGAATCCTCGCCTCTGAGAGAGCTCGGCTGAGGGGGGCGTCGCCCCGTCCGTGAGGCCGAGGGTTTGTTGCGAGGGACAGGGGCGTCCGCCCTCAAACCTTAAAAGGCCTCCGACCCGCTTCAATACCCGGCTCAGGCGATAACACATGGATCTTGAGAGGCGCTACGAGCTCTGCGCCCGCAACCTCGAGGAGATCATCACCCCCGGCGAGCTCCGCCAACTGCTGGAGACCGTCGAGCACCCGAAGGGGTACGTGGGCTTCGAGTGCTCGGGGCTGATGCACGCAGGGACCGGCCTCATCGTGGGCAGGAAGATGCGGGACTGGGCGGAGGCCGGCCTCGACTTCACCATCTTCCTCGCCGACTGGCACAGCTGGATAAACAACAAGCTCGGCGGCGTCATGAAGAACATCCGGGCCGGCGGCGAGTACTTCAGGGACTGCTTCACCGCCCTCGGCCTCCCCGAGGGGAAGGTCCGCTACCTCTGGGCCTCCGACCTCGTCGACGGCAGCGACTACTGGGAGAAGGTCGTCCGGGTGCTGAAGGCCTCGACGACGCGGCGGATCCAGAGGGCCATCCCCATCATGGGGCGGAGCCTCGACGCGAGCGATGTCGAGGCGGCGTGGATGCTCTACCCCGCCATGCAGACCAGCGACATCTTCCACATGGAGCTGGACTGCGCCTGCGCGGGGATGGATCAGAGGAAGGTCCACATGCTCGCCAGGGAGCTGGCGCCCCGGCTGGGCTTCAAGACCCCCGTCTGCCTCCACTCGCCCCTCCTCCCCGGGCTTGGCGGGGAAGCGGTCGAGGGGGCCTTCGACGAGGACGCGTCCATAGACCGGACCATAAGGACGAAGATGTCGAAGAGCATCGAGAGGGGGGCCATCTGGGTCAACGACGAGCCGGCCGCCATCAGGGAGAAGTACAGGATGGCCTTCTGCCCCCCGAAGACCGCCGAGGGGAACCCCGTCTTTGAGCACGCCAGGTTACTGGCGTGCCCTCACCTGGGCGCCCTGGAGATCGAGCGGCCGGCGAAGTACGGCGGGGACCTGGCCGTCGAGGGCTACGACGAGCTCAAGAAGATGTACGTCTCGGGCGATCTCCATCCCCTGGACCTGAAGGCGGCCGTCGCCGAGGCGGTCATCCGGATCCTGGAGCCGGTGCGCAGCTACTTCGAGAGGCATCCGGGGAACCTGGAGAGAATTAGGGAGCTGCAGGTGACGAGATAAAAAAAGGGGGAGGCTCAGAAGCCGGCGAGCCTGCCCATCCGCTCGGCCATCTCAGCGAGCCTGCAGGAGTATCCCCACTCGTTGTCGTACCAGGCCAGGACCTTTGCCAAGCGCCCGTTCGCCATCGTCGATGGGCCGTCCACGATGGCGGAGTACGGGTTGTGTATGAAGTCGGAGGAGACGAGGGGCTCATCGGTATAGGACAGTATGCCTTTCAACGGGCCGTCCGAGGCCTCCTTGAAGGCTGCGTTGACGTCGTCGGCCGTCGTCTCATCCCCTAGGACGGCGACGAGGTCGACTATCGAGGAGCTGGGGACCGGGACCCTCATCGCTATGCCGTCGATCTTGCCCTTGAGCTTCGGGATCACCTGCCCCGTGGCCCTGGCCGCCCCCGTGGTCGTGATGATGATGTTCTGGGCCGCCGCCCTGGCCCTGCGCAGGTCCTTGTGGGCCCTGTCGAGGAGCCACTGGTCGTTCGTGTAGGCGTGGACGGTGGTCATGAACCCTGACTCCACGCCGAATC
>Ga0111229_137_pt1 | contig 13192 bp, 10 predicted proteins | sample DeeMarSWOR152_54_FD_80383 | JGI IMG/M metagenome (GOLD analysis project Ga0111229, IMG submission 80383) | Crenarchaeota group-15 archaeon DG-45 | reverse complement strand
CCAGGGGGACGTTGGCGCCCACGTAGGTGTGGGTCCCGTTGCTGTAGTAGACCGGCAGGTCTCGCCTCCCCTTGGCCAGGGCCGCGGCCTGCTCCATGTCCCCCTTGACGACGTCGCGCGCGAACTTCCTGTACTTCGGCGAGACGAGGTCGGCGATGGCGAAGGTCTGGGCGGTGCTCTCCGCCGGCGTCCGGGCGAGCATGATCTTCATCCCCGTCTTCATCTCCAGCCCCTTCCGGTACCTCTCCATGTCCAGCAGCAGCCGGAGCGCGAGCCTCACCGCGTCCGGGCTCTCGTGGAGCTGGCTGCCGGTGAAGTACTGGACCATCTCGTTCATCCCGACGACGCCGATCACGTAGACGAGCTCGGAGAAGTCGACGGCAGGGGGCGCCTCCCGGCCCGACCGAGGGTCCCGGGGCCGCTGGGTGGCGAAGGGGATCATGTTGTTCTCCCGGACCCGGTCCATCCACGCCCGCTTCGTCTTGAAGACGTCGACGGCGAGGCGCATGTTCTCCCTCGCCGCCTCCAGGAGCTTGTCGTAGTCGCCCCTGGCCCTGTAGGCGAGGCGGGGCATGTTGACGCTGACGACCTGCCAGCCCCCCATGCTGAAGTGCTGGCCGTCCTCGAAGTGGAGCTTCTCCTCGAAGGCGGGGTCGGTCTCCGGCGTCGCGGCGAACTGGTAGGCGCAGCACTGGTAGCAGCTGATGCCCTTGCCGTAGCCCCGGTAGGGGGGGAGCATGTTGTCGAAGTAGGGGGCCCCGTACTTGGCGACGGATTCGTGGACGAGCATCCAGAGGTCGTCGTACTCGGGCCTGAAGAACTCGGGGCTGAGGTAGTTCTCGTTCTTCGGGAAGTTGAAGGGCTTGCCCCAGTAGTCGCCCTCCAGGTTGACCTCGGTGATGGCCCGGAAGAAGGCCCGGACCTCGTCCTCGTAGTCCCCGTAGACGTCGGGCCCCACCCGGCCCCGCATCACCACCGGCACGTCCCGCCAGATCTCGGGGACCCCCATGGGGAGCTGGATGTTGCTGAAGACGAGCTGGCCGCCCCGGGTCACGTAGGTCTGGGTCAGCTCGTAGAACATCATCTGGGCGAGCTGCCGCACCTCGTCGTAGGGGAGGCCCCGCATGAAGGGGGCGAGGAACATGGTGTAGTACATGAAGCCCTGGCCGCCGCTGAAGTTGGTCTGGCCGGCGGCGAGGACCTTGACGCTGTGGAGGATGGCGACCTCCGGGTGCTTCGCGGGTCCGGCGACGCTGCTCTGGAACCCGGTGCCGTCGGGCAGCAGCCCGTAGTAGAGGAAGTAGCGGAGGTCCCAGTCCTGGCAGAAGGGGCGGCTGCCGAAGTACTCGAGGGTGTGGATGTGGATGTCCCCCTGGTGGTGGGCCGTCGCCAGCTCCGGCGGCAGCAGGAGCAGGTACTCCTCCTTGCTGAGGCGGTCCGCCTTCTTCTTGTGCACCGTCTCGGGGTTGGGCTGGAGGTTGGCGTTCTCCTTCGCCTCCCAGCCACGGCCGGAGTCGATCTGGAAGGCGTCGTAGACGGGGGCGCCCACCCGGGTGAGGACGTTCCGGTAGATCTGGAACTCGGGCACCTCCTCCGACCACTCCAGGAGGAGGTTGTTCACCACCTCCCTGACGAGGGAGCCGCTGACGAACTTGGGCTTCATCAGCCGGACGCGCCGCTCGATCTCTTCGGCCACCTTCTCCGCGTAGCTCCCGTTGATGGGCTCGATGTCGAACATGAGCTCCGCCAGCCGGGTCTCCTCCCGGAGCTGCTCCACGATCCTGCTCTTGTCCCAGGGCACCAGGTAGCCGTCCGTCGTCCGGACCATGGGCATCCCCCGGTACGTCCTCGCGGACTTGAAGAACTCGGATAGAACCGTCTGCTCCGACGAGCTCTTACGCCTCCTCAGCTCGAAGCACCTCCATGACCCGCTCCTCATCTAGGACCTCGCCGGGGAACAGCTCCTCCGAGGGAGCCACCCTGGACTCCGCCTCGAGGACGGGGGGGTTCCCGAACACGTTCCGCATGATGAGATCCAACTGGGCCTCGGTGTCGAATGGCCTCTCCTCGAACTCTATCCCCCGCGCCCTGAGCCAGCCCTTCAGGGAATCGCAGAGGGGGCAGTCGGGTAGGGTGTAGACCCTGGGACCTGATTTCACTGGGACAGCCACAACCAGACGCCTCCGATGGAGAACCCTGACGATGAGACCGAAATATCCTTCCCAGCCATAGTTTAAAAGCATAATCCTTCAATCAATAATACTTCGCAATTTTCTCGAACAATCCAGACAAATTTTCATTTTGAGAATTTTGTCCGAAAAAAGTGTAATAATACATTATATTAACGTTATTTTCATTATTTTTATATATTTCCTAATACTAAAGTTAGTACGAGTTAGCACCTCGCCGGATGTCCGAAAGATGACGATCATCGTGTGTCTCGTCGGCACGCATCTCGGCCGGCCCTTCGAGGGGATCAGGCACTGGAGCAAGCGCCAGGGCATAACCAGGCTCTACCTCCTCTACAGCGACGTCGAGACTGAGGACGAGACCGCCATCTTCTCCTACATGTCGAGGAAGAACGCCGAGGAACTAAGGGAAAGGCTGGAGATCCTTGAGCCCATCATGGTCGGCTACGACCCCATGGACCACCGGAGCGCCTTCCGGACCATATACGGCGTCCTCTCCAGGGCGGCGGAGGAGGGGGAGGAGGCCCTCATAGACATCACGTCGACGACAAATCTGACCCAGGGCGTCGCCCTAACCGTGGCCCTCATGTTCAGAAACGCCCGGGTCTACACCGTGCCGTCGGAACAGCCCGCCTGGTACGTCGAGGGAAAGGTAGGCGACGAAAGATTCGAGGAATGGTTCGAAAAGGCCAGAAATCAGCCCGGTCTCGAACCGATAGAGATCAAGCTGCCGGGCTATCGCCTAGAGCCTCACACCAAGCACGAGGAGAGGGAGTGGGAGATGGAGAGACAGCTCCTGAGGCTGCTCAGGGAGAGGGGGGGCTCGGCGGACTCCGTCAGCGACCTCATCCGCTGGTTCGGCCACGAGGACCCCAGCTCGACGCTGAGGAACCGCTTCAGCCGCATCGTCTCGAGGCTGGAGGCGAGGGGGCTCATCGAGAGCGAGAAAGGCTCCAAGATGAAGAGCATCCAGCTGACGGAGTTCGGATCCATCTACGCCGAAGCCATCTCGGAGGAGAGCGACGTATAACTCCGCCGCGGCGCCCCGACAAACGTTTGATAAGAGCGTAGTAAATCAGCGCCCACCCCGAAGCCTTCCTTTTCAGAATAAATAAACACCTCGCAGCGTGGCGGCATTTAATAATATTCGATATTATGCATTGGGGATTATCGGGTCGATGCCCTCCCAGAGCCGATGCTCGCTCATTCAGATCCTGTACGGCCATGAAAAGATACCGGGCTCCACGGAGGCATCGTCGTGAACGAATCCAACCTTTTATTTACCTCGCCTCCTACCCTATCTGACGCGGAGGAGTCCGGTTGGTACTGCAGGCAACACTGACCCCCGCCGAGGGAAAGAGGATCATCGGTCGCGCCGTCTCCCAGATGGACGCGGTCCAGAACGCCCTGAAGAACGGGACGATCATCATCGCGACGAGCACCACTACCGCCTATGTCCTCGAGGAGCTCCTCGGCAGGAGAATCGAGGACAAGGGGATGTTCACCGCCGGCGTGATCACGGCCAGAGGATGCTGCATCACCGATGCGGAGGGCAGGTACAACCACCAGGTCATCCAGAGGGGAGAGGTGAAGGAGGTGGGGACGCCCGAGCTGCCCGAGGTGCTGGCGGGGATGGGGCCGGGGGACGTGTTCATCAAGGGCGCCAACGCCATCGACCCTTACGGAGCCGCGGCCATCCTTCTCGGAGGCAAAGGAGGCGGCACCATAGGAACCGCCTGGGGCTACATAACGTCCCAGGGCATCAAGACCATCATAGCGGCGGGCCTTGAGAAGCTCGTCCCGTGGCCCCTGGCGGAGGCCGTCTCAAAGACCGGCATCAGGACCGTGGACAGGTCGCTGGGGATGGCGGTGGGCTTGATGGTGGTGCAGGGAGAGGTGGTGACCGAGATGGAGGCCTTCAACACGCTGACCGGCGCCGAGGCCATCCCCATCGGTGGAGGGGGCATCGACGGCGGCGAGGGCTCCAAGATATTCCTTCTGCAGGGGGATGATTCGGCCGTGAAAGCGGCCTACGACCTCATCTGCGACATAAAGGGCGAGCCGCCCCTGAAGACGAGGACCAGGAGCTGCGGCCGATGCGACGCGAGGTGCGACTACAGGGAGGCCCCCCTGAACGTTAGGAGCCCATCTTGAGCTCGTCCTCCTCAGCCCGGGGACTTGCTCAGGGCCCCGTCTTTACGTTGAAATCCGTCAACAGTCGACTCGGCATTGCTGTTCCACGGCCCATATGCCTCGATTTCCCCTTCCTCAGGGATTCCTGTGCCCCTGCCTGAGATCCGCACTATGTTTTAAAGGGACAAAGGACTCGGACATGGTGAGGTCGAGATGGGAGTCAATCCGCCATGGGAGATCACCCGGACGGTCATCACGAAAGCCATGGAGGAGACCGGCCCCGACCTGGGATGTCCGCCCGATCAGCGAACGCTTCGGCATCACATCAAGTTCGGCATCCTCAAAATTGACAAAAACCCCGGGCCCACGAGCCACGAGATCGTAGCCTGGGTGAAGAGGCTGCTGGAGCTCGACAAGGCGGGGCACGGGGGGACCCTCGACCCCAGGGTGACGGGCGTCCTCCCCATCGCTCTGGAGGAGGCGACGAAGGTGGTGCAGGCCCTCCTGGAGGCGGGGAAGGAGTACGTCTGCCTGATGCGCACCCACCGGGATGAGGAGGAGCCGAGGGTGTTGGAGGCCCTGGAGATGTTCGAAGGCGTGATCTACCAGCGGCCGCCGATCAGGGCCTCGGTGAAGCGGCGCCTCAGGACCCGGACCATCTACCGCATCGACTACCTGGAGGGCGACGGCAGGGACTGGCTGTTCAAGGTCGCCTGCGAGAGCGGCACCTACATCCGGAAGCTCTGCTACGACGTTGGCGAGGTCCTCGGCGGCGGCGCCCACATGCACGAGCTGAGGAGGACCCGGAGCGGCCCCTTCACCGAGGACGGCCTCATCACCATGTACGACCTGGCCGACGCCGTCGACCTCCTGAGGGAGGAGGGAGATGAGGGCCCCCTGAGGGAGATCGTCCATCCCATGGAGGCGGCCCTCGGGCTGCTGCCCAAGCTCTGGATCAGGGACTCCGCCGTCGACGCCATCTGCACCGGCGCGGCCCTGGCCGTGCCCGGGGTCCTCCGCCTCGAATCCGGCGTGGAGAGGGGATCCATGGTGGCGGTGATGACCCAGAAGGGGGAGGGCGTGGCCCTGATGAGGGCGAATATGGCCGGTGGGGAGATCCTGGAGCTTGAGCACGGCATCGCCGCGACGCCCCTGCGGGTGCTGATGCCCAGGGGCACCTACCCCAGGATGTGGTGAGGCTGGCGGAGCACTACTTCTCCGAGCAGCCGACGTCCCCGCCTCGTATGGGCCTCCTGAGGTGCCGCCTCCTGGGCCACGACTTCGAGTTCCTCACCGCCTCGGGCGTCTTCTCCCACACGAGGCTGGACGCCGGAACCCGGCTCCTCATCGAGGCCATGATGCTGCCGGCTAGCGGGGAGGCGCTGGACCTGGGGTGCGGCTACGGGCCCATAGGGATAGCGGCGGCGAAGCTGGAGCCCCGGCTCATGGTCTGGATGACCGATGTCAACCGGAGGGCCGTCGCCCTCGCCGAGGAGAACGTGAGGCGGAATGGCGTGGGGAACGTCCGGGTCCTCACGGGGTTCCTCTACGAGCCGCTGGAGGGGCGCTCCTTCGAGGTCATCCTCACCAACCCTCCCATCTCCGCCGGCATCGCGGGGGCGGTGGGACCCCTTATCGAGGGGTCGGCGGCGCATCTGAATCCCGGCGGCTCCCTCCAGATGGTGGTCCGGACGGCGAAGGGCGGGAGAAGCGTGGCGGGGCTCTTGGAGAAGCACTACGGGGGATTCGAGGTTTTGGCCCGGAGGGGAGGATACCGTGTGCTGAGGGCCGAGCGGAGCCGAGAGCCCCAACCATGTTAAGCCCATCGTCGATGTGATCGCGGACATACCCCGATGCATCGGACCATCGGGCCATCCGTTGGCCTCGTTCTAAGGGGGCGGCTGAAGGTTTTAAAGGATTTATAACACGACGCGGGCTGTTAGGTTGGGGGGAGCCCGGTCGTCTAGCGGACAAGGATGGGGGGCTTTGGACCCCTCGACGGGAGTTCGAATCTCCCCCGGGCTACCAGCCGTCTGAGGCAGGTTGTTACTAATTTTACGCCCGAGAGTAGTTCGAGGCCCGGATCCCTCCGCATTTTTTACAGGCCACCTGCATGGCCGAAGCGCCTATAAAGGAGCGAGCCCGCGGATGGGTGGGCTATGAAGGCGGACGGGCGGATCAGGAGCAACATCGCGAAGGGCACCGAGGTCCTGGTCGTCCTGAAACGGGACCAGCGGACGGGGAAGCTGACGCGAGGCATAGTGAGGGACATCCTCACGAGGTCCGGGAGCCACCCCCGAGGGATCAAGGTCAGGCTGGAAGACGGGAAGATAGGGAGGGTCCGGGAGATCGTGTCCCGAAAGACCGTCTAGGCCGAGACGATCACGACAACAGGATTTCAAACCTCGCATACAACGGCTTTTCTTGCCCGATAGGTTCTGATCATCCTAGTGATCGAGGCGACTAGTAATTGGACCCGGTCGTCAAGCGGGCAAGGATGGAGGGCTTTGGGCCCTTTTTATATTACCTAGGATTCTAGGATTTGAAAAACGCGTCCAGTGGGGGTCGTATGGCCGGGAGATCGATCTATTCGAGGCAGATCCTGGTTCTGGGCGGCGTCCAGCTCATCGAGTCCCTGGCCTTCGCCCTCCCCCTCTCCTTCTTTCCCCACTACGTGGTGGGGCTGGGGGCCTCGGTGGCCTCCGTCGGGCTCTTCACCAGCAGCTTCATGCTCTCCATGGCCGTCATGTCGCCCAAGTTCGGCAGCCTCTCCGACCAGCACGGGAGGAAGAGGATCATGATGCTGGGCATCATCGGGGACGTGGTGTTCGGCGTGCTCACCGGCCTCGTCCCCTCCTGGCCTTGGCTCCTGTTGGTGAGGGTCGCCAACGGCGCCGTCTCATCCGCCGCCATGCTCTCGTCGGAGGCCCTCCTCATCGACTCGGCGCCCATCGACATGAGGGGCGAGGCCAGCGGGTTCATCATGTCCACGGCCATGGTCGGGCGTAACCTCGGGCCCCTCCTGGGGGGCACCATCCAGTGGGCCTCCCTCAGCTTGGGCCTGAGCCTCCTCGACAGCTACAGGGTCCCGTACTTCGTCGACTCGGGCCTGGCTTTGCTGGCCCTGCTGCTGGTCGTCTTGTTGATACGTGAGCCCGAAAGGTCCGCGGAGCGGAGGGGCCGCCCTGGAGGCGGCGAGACCGGCGCTCGTGTCCCGCTATCCAGGACCCTCAAGGTCATGCTGGCCTACGCCTTCGTCAACGGGGTGGGGGTGGGGTTCATCATCCCCATCATGGTGCTCTTCTACAGCGACAAATTCGGCATCGAGCCTGTGGGCATCGGCGCCCTCCTCAGCATAAGCGGCTTCATCGGCCTCTTCGCCAGCTACGTGGCGGGCCGGCTCTCGGACAGGATGGGGCGGAAGCCCCTCATCGCCCTTGGGGACCTCGTTTCCCGGGCATTCGGCTTCGTGCTCCCACTCACGGGGGATGTCACCCAGGCGGGGGTGATCATGAGCATCAGGAGCCTGGGCTTCAACGTCAGCATGCCGGCCTTCAGGGCCCTCAGGGCCGACGCGGTGCCCCCGGAGGTCAGGGGCAGGTTCTTCGGCCTCTTCGGCACGGCATTCACCGCGGGGGACGTGATCGGGCCGATAATCAGCACCTGGATATACAGCGTATATAGATTCGAGCATTTCAGATTCTTGGGGTTCAGGGTGCCCGGCTACGGCATACCCTTCTTCGTCAACTCCGTTCTGGGCATCCTCTCCACCGTCGCGCTGCTCGCGCTCGTGGAGGAGCCGGGGCGCTTGGTTCCAACGAGGCCCGAAACATGAAAAATTTCTGGGAAACACTCACGGGGCAACGTTTTATGCCGCCGATTCTGACCGTTCAACCTCCATCTTCGGTTATAACATGTTGCGAAGGAGCTCGGCCGCCGAGAGCAAGTTGATGAAAAATTCCTCGTGGGCGGCAGCCGTAGCGCCGACGCTTCCGAGGCCATCTCGTCGTCGCCGAATCGGGCGCGGCCAGCCAAATTCTATGATATCGGACTCTACCGGGCTTCCTGCAGCGAGCTCAGATCCACCAGTATTCCCTGTCCCTCTCCCCCGAGGAACAGGGGGAGCTTCCCGTCCCACTCCTCCAGCCACTTGAACTGGGCGTACTCCGGGTTCATCTGGGACGATATGAGCAGGATGACCCTCGCCGTGGCGTTGGCCTCGATGAGGGCCGCCTGGGCCTCGGCCCGCTTGGCGATGAGGAGGGCTTCCGCCTCGCCCATGGCCCTGGTGATGGTGGCGTTCCTCTCGGCCTCGGCCTCGATCACCCTCTGCTGGGCCTCGTACTCCACCTGCTTGAGCTTGTTCTTCGCCTCCAGGGCCCTCTGCTCCGCCGTCACCTTCGCCTCGATGGCGTCGTTGAAGGACCGGCTGAACTGGAAGTCGGTGATGGAGACGGCGATGACGTCTATGCCGAAGACGTTCAGCCGCTCCTGGAGGGTGTCGTCGAACCTCACCTTCAGCTGCGCCCTCTTGGTGATCAGCTCCTCCGCGGTGAACTCGGCGCTGACCGCTTTCAGGCTCTCCTCGATGTTCGGCTTGATCACCCTGTCGGCGTAGTCCTGACGGAGGGTCCTGTAGATCTCCAGGACCTGGTTTGGATTTAACTTGTAGTTGACGGCGATGGTGGTGGTGACCTCCTGCAGGTCCTTGGAGGCCGTCGACTCAGATGACTCCGCCTTCTGGATCTGGACGTTCATCAGCTCGACGCTCTGCATTATCGGCATCTTGAAGTGGAGGCCCTCGTCGAAGACGCCGGTGGGCTTCCCCCATGTCAAGACGATCCCACGGTATCCGGCTGGGACCGTCACGTAGACGCCTCCAGCCACGGTCACCACGATGATGGCAACGATGATCAGCCCCACTATCAGGGGTATATGCCTTACCGGTACGCGAGGTCTCTCTTCGAACATCCTCATTCACTTCTTATCTCGGGCATACGGCCTGGGAAATAGCTCGGACGCGCATGGAATAAACGTTTCTATCCCCCAAATATTCTCGCGCAGGCGATGCTCATCCTCCCCCCGCTCGCTCCATCGCCTCGCGAGCCGTGCATAAAGCCTGGGCGGGCAGCTCAATAAGCTCCATAAACTGCTTCAATTGGAGGAGTCCCTGCCGATGATCTCCCAGGCGGCCTCCACCCTGCCGTTCCTTATCCCATGGAATCTCTCGTGAAGCTTCACCGTGCCGTCGAGGTATGGCGGGATGATCTCGATCTTATCCCCTATCGCCGCGTCGGCGTGCCCCTCGACCCTCAGGATCGTGTTCTCGGCATGGACCCCGACCACCTCGAGGCCGTCCATCCCCTTGACGAGCGGCGTTCCACGGGGCGTGCTGATGGACATGCGGCCGGCGTCGGTTATGGCCCTGTCGCTGGAGGGCCTGCTGATGACCGTGGAGAGCACGCTCAGGGCGCAGCCGAACTCGGGGACGTGCTGGTGGTAGTTGGCGTCCATGAGGATGTAGGTGCCGGCCTGCACCTCGGTTACCCCGGGGATGCGGCCGCTCACGTCGTAGGTCCCCGTGGAGCCGGTGGAGACCTCCGGGACCTCCATCCCGTCCCTCTCCATCAGCTCCTTCGTCTCGATAAGCAGCCCCTCCAGCCTCTCGATCTCGACCCTCCGCTTCTCCCGGGGCTCCATGGCGGAGACGTGCCCCTCGAAGCCCATCAGCCCCCTCAGCCTGAGCCCCTTCAGTTCCTGGATGGACCGCGCCAGCCTCAGCGCGGGCTCCCCGGGCTCCACGCCGCATCGGCCCGACCCCATGTGGATGTCGACCAGGACGCTCAGCTCCACGCCCTCTCCCTTGACGGCCCTGGCGAGGGCCTTCGCGTTGGAGGCGTCGTCCACGGGCACCGAGATGTCGGCGTGCTTCGCCAGGGAGACGAGCCTGCGGATCTTCGCCGGCGCCACGATCTCGTTGGTGACCATGACGTCCCTGATGCCGGAGGCCACCATCACCTCGGCCTCGCCCACCTTCTGGCAGCATACCCCCTTGGCCCCGGCCTCCATCTGCTTGTGGGCCAGGATGGGGGTCCTGTGGACCTTCGTGTGGGCCCTCAGCGCCGCCTCCTTGCCCCTGAAGAAGTCGGCCATCGTCGATATGTTCTCCTCCATCAGGTCCAGGTCTATGAGGAGCGCCGGGGTGTCGAGCTCATCCTTCTCTAGGCCTATCTGATACATCTGCCTCAGGGGAGAGGGGAGGAAAGGGGTATATAATCTTGGCGAGGCTCCCTGTTCAAGCATGGGAGTTATAGGCGGCCGATGTCCAAGCGCGATCATGATCATCCGGAATAATGCTGTGAGGTAACCCGCCTGCTCGAAGGCCTGCTTGTAATAGCGGGGGGCCGCCATGATCGAAAACGATAGGTGGATTTTTCTCCCATCGATCTTTCAAGCAGCTCGGCTAATGGGTATTTCTCGTTTTCGTTCATCCGCATGCGTCGTTTCCATTCGAAATTTCGCGGCCGAACGTGGTATTTAAGGCCGAGAGCCTGGAACAGGTGTTCCGGCGCGTTCCTACGGGTTCCTCTAATACCCGTATCATCGTATCCACTTTCGGAGTGGAATAGATGAGGTCCAAGAAGATGATGTCGTTAGGGATCCTATCGATTCTCGTATCGCTCGTGATACCCTTCACGGCGTTCGTCGCGCCTACCCACGCTTCAAGCTTGATGAGCGGGGCCGAACTCTCCCATTCAGGGGCAGGCGCCTCGGGATGGTCACCGGCCTCGGCCCATGAGGGGGCATGGGCGATCCGGCTGGTCGCGCCGGGAAAGGCCGCGTGGAATGCCACCTCGGGGATGGGCGAGGATGTGAACGAGGGGCGAATAATCATCAGGCTGGACCCAGGCACGACGCTCGGCGACATCGAATCCATCTCATGGTGGGCGAACACAGACTACGGGTACCCGCCGCACGTGGACATACTGCTGGACATGGACGGAGATGGAGCTTTTGACGGCGGCAAGAAGGACCTGGTGACCGGCGAATCCCTCTCGGGAAGAGACGATGTGCTCGTAGCCGAATTCGCATATCAGCCCTACCGCGGCCCGGGGTATCAGTATAGCTCCCCCGGAGTCCCATACGGGCATTATGCCCCCGATTGGCAGAGCAGCTACTACTACCCAACGTATGATGTGTGGGTCCGAACATTCCAGAACGCCACGGCCGAGATGGGCACGGCGCAGGTGAACAACGAAACGGTGCTCTGGCTCTACTCCGGACTCCCTGGCCCCTACCCCGGCGGCTTCTTCGGGACGCTGTCCGATTTCAAGGAAGGGACGGTTAGCGTCATAGGCGATGCCGACCTCGCAGAGGTTAACGCGAGCACCGCCGTCCTGGAGATACAGATCGAGGTGGATAACTGGATCGGCCCCGCAAAGGCCTACGTGGATGATGTGGCGATAAATGGCGAAATGCTGCTTTCGGAGCTTCTTCCTCCCGAGATCGTCGTCAACGAGCCGGAGGCCGTGATTTACGAATCCGGCGAGATACCGGTGAACATATCGGCCCGGGATCCGTTCGGAGTGACCTCGATATGGTATAACGTGAAGAACAGCGCCGGCGCCTGGGTATACGCCGCAAATCGGACGTACACGTCGCCCACGACGATGTCCGGCTTCTTGAACGGGGATTACCGCTTCTACGCATGGGCGGAGAACGCCCTGGAGTTAGTGGGCGTGAACTCCGAGATCCGCTTCTCCGTGCTCTCGGGAGGGGTCAAGGTCGACCTCAACCCCGATACGTTGAACCTGAGGAGCCGCGGGAGGTGGATCACGGCGCGTATAACGCCCCCCGAGGGCTATAAGGCGGAGGATATAGACATCGGCACCGTTAGGCTGGAGTTCTCCGGCGAAATCGTCCACGCCGATTGGGGGAACGTCGAGGGGGATGTCCTGATGGTGAAGTTCAGACGATCAGCCGTCGCACAGATATTGAGCGCGGGAGACGAGGTCGAGATAAAGGTGAGGGGGAGCCTCGAAAACGGCGCCGCCTTCGAGGGCTCCGACACCATCAGGGTGATAGATCCGTGGAAATCGCTTCACATGCTCATGAAAAGGAACAATGGCGTAAGCAGCATCGGACAGCATAAGGGTAACAGGTTTGGATTGGGCAAGAGCCACGTAAACCAGCTCGGTGGAAAAGACAAGTAAATAGTCTCCCCCTTTTTTTCAGGTTAAAAACTACGTGGGTTTGAGGTTCTCTTTAATGTTTCTTGGGACGAATCGAAAGAACCCTGGTGATGATCTATCCCCTTGGTCATGACTCGAGCGCGGGATGAAAAAGAGGGGGATCCGAGTTTTCCCATGTGCGTATCGCGGCTATCTAACTTTGGAAGGCCGGCGGCACGGGGATGGTCTTCCAGAGGCCGATGAAGTCCACGAGGAACCTGACCTGCTCCTCGAACCGCTGCCTGGCCTCCCCCACGTCCGCCGTCCTCGGGTCGTTGGTCCCGTAGACGCCGCTGGATGTGAAGTCGTCGGTGTCGGGCTCGGCACAGGCGGCCCGGACCTGGCTGACGAGCTCGAAGTCGTCCCGGTCTGGGCCCATGAACTCCATCAGCTTCGGATCGAGCCGGAGGGTTGGCTCCCATCCCTCCAGCCGCCCCATCTCCGCAAGCTCGGGGAAGAGCAGCAGCGCGGACGAGGTCTCCGTCGGCCCCGAGTGGACGTCCCAGTGGCGCCTCTGCCTCTCCGCGACCCTCTTCGCGATCTCCGTGTCGCTCGGGCCGGTGGGGGCTGCGACCATGACTCCGCTGTACCGCTTCCCCAACTGGACGGCGAGGTTCACGATGTTCCTGTTCCCGCCGT
>Ga0111229_144_pt1 | contig 13947 bp, 13 predicted proteins | sample DeeMarSWOR152_54_FD_80383 | JGI IMG/M metagenome (GOLD analysis project Ga0111229, IMG submission 80383) | Crenarchaeota group-15 archaeon DG-45 | reverse complement strand
CCATGCTCCACGTCCGGCCCGGCGGTGATGAGGTGGGTCGCGAAGCCTATCTCGTCGATGCCCCTCTCCTCCGCGGCCCTGCAGTAGCCCTCGACGGTGGCGCCCCGCGCGTCGCTGGAGTGCCTCTCGTGGACGTGGAAGTCCTTCGCGATCCCGGGCCTCAGCCCGGGGCCTGAGCCTTCCATGGCGCGCATCAACGGTAGAACACAACGAAGCTATTTGAGGGCTCCGCGAGGGCCCCGATGCGGGTCACGGCCTCTCGATGGGCTGCCGGATGATGGTCCTCCACCTCTCGGGGGCCGCCCGCCTCGGGTCGGACAGGTAGATCTCGTGGTGGCGCCCCCTCATCCTGTAGCCGTTCTCGGAGATGAAGGCGTGGAGCCGCTCGATGGTGGGCCCCTCCTCGGAGTAGGGCCCGACGTGCAGGACCTGGGCCGAGAGCCCCTCATCGAAGGTCTCGAGGACGACGTCGTCGACCTCGGCGAGCCCCTTCTTCGACCTCACCTCCTCCCTCGCCGCCTCGACCATATCCTCCGTCACGAAGTCGGGCTGCCTTATCATGGACTTCCAGCGCCACTCCTCTTTCGGCGGGGCCTCGTGCAGGTCGGTCCAGGGCTCGTCCCACCACCAGAGGCCCTCAAGGCCCATGACGGCGAAGTCCCTGCCCTCCCTCTTGGAGTTGAACTTGACCGTGTAGGCGACGGAGTAGAGGGCGCCGAGGGCCGCTTGGTAGGCTTCGCCGCCGGGCGAGCCGCGGCCGGTGATGGTGATGAACCTGCCTTCGGGGGCATCGATGGTCTCCGGCTCCTTCCCGGCGGTGTAGAGCCGCTTCAGCTCCTTCCTCAGGTCCAGCTTGTCCATGGTTGATTCAGAGCTGGAAGCGGAATAAAAACACCGTGATAACAGCGGAGGGCTAGCTCAGCTGCTGGGCGAGGCGGCCGGCGAAGGCCTCCAGCTTCTTCTGGGCCCCTCGCCGACGCAGGTCGTCCTTCTCCCGGGCCCTGAGGCGGATCTTGGCGACAACCTCGGCGCCGTAGTGCTCAAGCCAGCCCATGGTTCGCTCGTGGCCGGGATAGCCGTAGTCGGCGGCGACGCTGATGAGGGCCACCTTCTTCCCCTCGAACCGCTTGCTGTCCGGGTAGAAGCCGTGGGTCCTGTCGATGAGGTCCTTCATGACGCCGGGCGGGCCGTACCAGTAGACGGGGGCCCCGATGACGTTGAGGTCGGCCCGCCGCATCTTCTCCACCAGGAGGTCGAGGTCGTCGCCCTTGATGGCGCACTCCGCCGTCTCCATGCACTCCCTGCAGCCCCGGCAGTGCTCGATCCTGTGGTCGGCGACCCGCATGAACTCGGTCTCAACGCTAGGGAGATGCTCCCGGATGAGCTCGAGGACCGTCCTCACGGCGTAGTCCGTGTTCCCGCCCCGCCTCGGGCTGCCGGAGACGCCCAGAGCCTTCATACCAGACTAAGAGGCCTCGAGGGGGCTAAAGAGCTTTGCCGGGGGAAACGATATAAGCGTCCTCAGCATCTATGGCTGTCGGCGGGTGGGCGGGGGCACCTCCGACCGTTCCGCCGTATAAACCCCGGGAGTGTGAGGTGAACTAGGACGAACATCAAGGAGATCAGCCTGTCGGTCGTTTTCGCGGCCCTCTACGCGGTCCTCGTCGTCGTTCTTGCGCCCATATCCTTCGGCCCGGTGCAGCTCCGTGTCGCCGACTGCCTCATACCCTTCGCGGCCCTCCTCGGCTGGCCCGTAGTAGTCGGGGTCTCGCTGGGCTGCTTCGTTGGGAACGCCTACTTCATGCTTGGCGTCATAGACGTCGTCGGCGGGGCCGCAGCGAACCTCATCGCGGCCTCTCTCATCTTCTACCTGAGGAGGAGGCTGCTCCCGGCCTGCATCGTCGGCTCCTTAGCTGTGGGCATCATCGTCGGCGGCTACCTCTGGATCTACTTTCCGCCTCCCAGCATCATGGGTCTGAACCTCCCCGTCTGGGGGGCTATGGTGGTCAGCATCACTATAAGCAGCATCATCGCCATATCCATAATCGGCCACCTCCTGGTAAGGGCGCTGAGCACATCGGCCTTCATAGAGTTCCTAGAGTCGAGAGGGCTGAAGACCTATCGAAAGTAGAACCCATAGAGGCTCTCATGCTGGAATATGAAACTACCAGAGACTATGTTGATATTGATCCAGAAGAACTTGTGGTAGAGCCTCCAATCATACGCGCCGTCTCCCCTGTAGCCCTATCCGTCCTAGTGGCTTGTGTCTGATCGTCCGAGCTCGGCCTCCGAACGATGGGGAGAGAAGAACCTGATCAGGGGAAGATCCGCCTCATGTCCCTGGGGAAGGGTATCGTGTCCCTGATGTGGTCGAGCTTGCATATCCACATGAGGACCCGCTCGATGCCGAGGCCGAAGCCGCTGTGGGGCACCGAACCCCACCTCCTCAGGTCGAGGTACCAGCTGTAGTCGGCCGGGTCCAGGTTGTCGTCGTGGATCCGCTTCAGGAGCTCGTCGTAGTCGTGGATCCGCTGTCCGCCGCCGATGATCTCGTCGTACCCCTCCGGCGCTATCAGGTCCGCCGACAGGGTCACCTCCGGCCTCCCCGGGTCGGGCTTGTGATAGAAGGGCTTGGTCACCGTGGGGAAGCCGACGATCCAGAAGGGCGCCTCGAAGCGCCGGCTCAGGGGGTTGAGCTGCTGCCATCCGAAGTCGTCCCCCCACCGCATATCGATCCCGAGACCCTGCAGGATCTCCACCGCCTCGTCGTAGCTTATCCGCGGGAAGGGGGTCGCCATCCTCAGCAGCTCCTGCGGATCGCGGCCCGCCTGCCTCAGCTCCCGGGGCATCTCCCTCGCCAGGGCGTGGACGATGTGGGTGACGAGCTCGTCCCCCACCCTCATGATGCCCTCCAGCTCGGTCCACGGCTCCTCAACCTCGAGGTGCCAGAACTCGGAGACGTGCCGCCTCGTCCGGCTGGCCTCCGCCCGGAAGCTGGGGGCGATGGTGTAGATTTTCCCCAGGCTGCCGATCATGGCCTCGGCGTAGAGCTGCCAGCTCTGGCTCAGGTAGACCCCCTCTCTGTCGAAGTAGTTGACCTCGAAGAGGGTGCTCCCCCCCTCGCAGGCGGCGGTGATGAAGCTGGGCGACTGGATCTCCGTGTACCCCCTCTCCCTGAACCAGTCCCGGGCGGCCTCCATGAACCTGGCCCTGAGCCGCAGGATGGCCTGGATCCTCGGGTCTCTGATGTAGAGATGCCGGTTGTCCAGGAGGAACTCGACGCCGTGGCGCTTCCGGGCGATGGGGAAGTCGGGCTGGGATTCGATGACGCCGCCGACGTTATCGACGGAGAGCTCGCGGCCGTCGGGCGCCCGCTCGTCGACCCTGACGACGCCCTCCAGTTCGATGACGGATTCGACGGGCAGGCTGTCGACGTGGTTGAAGGTCTCCTCGTCGACGCCGCCCCTGCTCAGGGTGCACTGCATCACCCCCGTGCCGTCCCGCATCATGAGGAACTGGATGCCGCCGCTGCTCCGCCTGTTGTACATCCAGCCGCGGATGGCGACCCGTCCCCCGTCGTGCTCCCCGTCCAGCACCTCGGCTATGTCAACGAATCTGGACAAGGCTCTCAACCGTTAGGTACCCTGGGGCGGCGTTATATAGTCTTCGCCTCAACGCGTGAAGAAGCTGTCCAGCGTCGTCTCCCTGGGCCGGCCCACCAGCTCGTCGAAGTCCATGTCCAGGGCGTCCAGAAGCTGCTCGAACATGGACTCCAGGTACTCGACGTACTTGTCCACGTCCACGTCCCTCCTCGACGCCAGCTGAACCGGCTTGACGCCGCCCTGGGTGACGACGTAGCTGATGATATCGCCGATGTCGAGGGTTCTCCCCCGTTCCCTCAGCATCTTCGCGGCCTTCACGTGCTGGGGGTTCGTCTCGTAGCTCGACAGCTTCCTGCCCAGCATGACGCTGAAGGCGAGCTCGTTCAGGTCGAAGTCCCTCCCCTGCAGCCGGGCGTGGACGGACTCGACGAGGTCCCGGATATCCTCCTTCGCCCCGGGGATGTCCTCGATGCTCTTCACGCCGCCCAGGATCCCGGTGAGCCTCAGGAACGCCTCCTTGAGGAGAGGCGGGATGTGCCTCTTCTTCCCCGTCAGGCCCTTTATGTCGACGCTCCCGTCGGGGTAGACGCCCAGGTAGTTCTTCTTGCGCTTGGAGAAGATGGCGTACCTGTAGACCTTGTCGACGTCCATCTCGATGCCCAGCTCGTCCTCGGCCCATCCGACGAGCTTCTGGATCTGGGCGGTGGTGGGCTGGTCCAGGAAGACGCTGTCCGTGTCGCCGTAGATGACCTCTATCCCCAGCTTCCGGGATGCGTCCACGGTCTGGGTCATGGCGTATCGGCCGATGGCGGCGGTGCTCTCGGCCAGCGGGGGGCAGTAGAGGGGGAAGGACTCGGCCCCGAAGACGCCGTAGGAGGCGTTCAGGAAGACCTTGAGGGCGCTCTGGACGATGTCGTAGAAGGTCCTCTCCCCCTCGGACCGCCCCGGGTCCCTCGACAGCGGCTTGTACCACCTCACCCTGAGGTCCCGGAGGCTGCCGATGAGGAGGCTCGTCAGGCCCCTCCTCCGGGTGCAGACCCAGTGGGACGTGCCGGGGACGACCTTCCCGCGGCACTCTGGGTGGCCGCATAGGATGGTCTCGTAGCTGAGGTTCCAGTTCCGGATGGCGGACGGGTAGAGGGAGGCGAAGTCGAGGACGGTGACGTCGAAGTGGACGCCGGGCTTTGGGGATCGGACGATGGCGCCGAGGTACTTCTTCCCCTTGATGATGGCCTCGGTGGTGGTGCCCCCCTTCGCCTCGATGATGTCCTCCGCGTTCGGGATGAGCCACCCCCGCCTCCGGTGCTCGTGCTCCATGAGGGCGAGGATCCACCGGCTCACCCCCATCCGGGTCACGTCCTCCATGGTCATCCGGCTGATGCGGGTCAGGATGACCATCAGCTTCATGACCAGGTCGTCGCTGAAGGAGGTCAGCTCGTAGGTGATCTCGGCGTCCCTCAGGCAGTAGCGGGCGAGCTCATCGAGCGACAGGCCCGAGATGTCTCCGATCTCCAGCTTCCTCTTCCCGATGACGGTGGAGGCGACGTCGTCCAGGTTGTTCTCCCGGTACCGGTTGCCGAAGGCGTAGATCTGGATGGAGCGGTTCAGGAAGAAGCGGTACAGGTCGATGTGGAGGCCGTTCCGGAGGAAGGTGAACCGCCGGCCCTGGGTGATGGGGATCTCCTCCAGGGGGAAGGCGAGGTTCTGGGCCCGCCGCCTCAGGTACCTCAGGTCGAAGTTGTCGCCGTTGAAGGTCAGGACGATGGGGTACTCGTTCAGCACCCTGAAGATCTCCTCGATGAGCGCCCGCTCGTCGGCGTGGAAGACCACCTCCGCACCGTCGACGACCGGAAGCTCGGCCTCCCCTGCCTCGTTGAGCAGCAGCACCCGCCGCAGGCCGTCCGATGAGACGAAGGAGACGGCGATGACGGGCTCCGGCGCCTCGTCGGGGTTCGGTATCCTGTTGGCGACGGAGGTGTAGACCTCGATGTCGACGGCGACCCGCCTCAGGGGGGGCACGGGGCACTGGAGGAGTCTCGCCCACTCCCTCATGTGCTCCCTGAACTCCGCCTCCTCCTCGGCGAAGATGGCGTCCATCCTCCCCGCGACGTCATCGGGGAGGGCGTACTTCTCCTCGACGAGCCTCCCGCCCTCGACCCTGTAGGGCATCCCGGGGACGAGGCCCCGGTCGTAGATGTAGTTCTGATAGTAGCGGATGTGGCTCTCCCAGCTGTCGCCTATGACGTACCTGATGCCGCTCCTGCCCTGGCCGCCGATGGCCAGGGGGTTCGAGGCGAGGATCTTCGTGACCTTCACGGCCTCGCCCCTCAAGGCGTCGAACTTCTCCTCCTCCTCCAGGCTGAGGAAGCCGGGGTAGCCGACGAGGCCCTTGTTCTTCCGCAGCTCCTCGGGCGACGCCTTGGAGATGCAGTAGGGGAGGTGGTTGGTGTCGTCGTACCAGAGGTATATCTGCTGGGACGTGGGCTCGTAGAGGCGGAGGAACGCCTTCTCCGCCTTGCCGTCGTATCCCGCCGACAGGAGGTACGAGGTGGGCAGGTCGTCCGGGGCCATCCTCCCGCCGGGGATTATCTCCTCCTCGCCGTCTCCGAGCTCCACCGCCGCCACCCGCATAATGATCGGTCGTTGTCACATATTAGGGCTGTTGCGCCCCGGAGGCTCGACGGGCCGCCTCAAAGCTGTAGATGGTCTCTAGGAATATGTACGCCGCCTGCGCCGCCGTCAGGCCCGAGTCGTAGTGGGGCGTGACCTCCGTCAGGTCGAAGCCCACGAAACGGGCGTCGACCATCCCGCCGACGAGGTCGAGGAGCATCGTGACGCCGATGCCCTCGGGGGAGGGGTTGCCCACGGCGGGCGCCGAGGCGGGGTCGAGGACGTCCATGTCGATGCTAAGGTAGGCGGTGGACGCGTCGGCGAGCCCCCTCCGCACGGCCTCGACGCCGCTTTTCACGCCCTCCCTCCGCAGTTCGGCGGCTGTGACGGCGGTCACCCGGTCCGGGTTCGCCATGGCGAATTCCCATTCCTCCTCGGAGAGGGCTCTGCACCCGAGGACGACGACCCTGTGGCCGAGTTCCTCAAGTCCCCGGCGCATGAAGGTCCCGTGGGACAGCTCCAGCCCGAGGAGGCGGCGCCGGAGGTCGAGGTGGGCATCCAGATCCACGACGAGGTCGGGCCTCAGCGCCCTCAGCGCCCCGAGGGTCACGGTGTGCTCGCCCCCCAGCAGGGCGGGGACCCTCCCGGCCTCGCGGATCCGCCTCACGGCCTCCTCGATGTTCCCGACCGCCCCCTCCACGCCGGCTGGGATCTCCACGTCGCCCGCGTCGGCGACCTCGACGTCCCTCCAGTCCAAGCCCGTCCTCAGGCTGTAGGTCTCCATGTGGAGGCTGGCCTGCCTGATGGCGGTGGGCGCGAATCTGGCTCCGCGCCTGTGGGACATCGTCTGATCCAGGGGCGCCCCAACGATGACGTGTCTCGCCTCCTGCACGGGGGTATCCGCGTCTAGGAACGGCTGCAGGGCGGGTTTGCACAATGCCCGCAGCGATCTCGTCAAACGAGCGTTCTCCATCTCCGAGCCGGCTTGATGCGCGACGTGGCGCATACCTAGTTTTCCGTCTTCTCGACTACGACCTGGTCGACGCTGTGGATGACCGCGCCGTATCTCGACACGTGCTCCCTGAGTTTGTCGAAGTCGATGCCGTTCCCATGGAAGACCACTCTCAGGCTCTCCGTCCTCTCGTCCATCTCCACCAGGCTGACGTCGACCTTCGTCACCTCCTCCAGCTCGCCCAGGTAGGAGGCGAACTCCGGGAGGGGCGGGGTATGGGGCTTCAGGACGTCGAGAACGAGATGCTTTATCTTCGAGTTGCCCAAATCGCTCACGTATCCTATGGTATGGTTCCTCCTTCTCCTATCCTCACTGTGGTACATAAAACTTAATAAATTCCTGCCACGTAACCCTTGATGAGCGTCCCACGAGCGATGGAAGAGGAAATATCGCATCTAGTTCTATTGGACCGCGACGCTGCTGTGGGAGTGCAATAGCAGTTGAGTGAGTCCCCCCCGGAGGAGGAGTCCGATAGCCGACTCGATCGGCTCGGCTCCAGGCTCTCCGACTACCTCGGCGTGATGGGCGGATACCTCAGGGTCACGAGGGCTAAGAAGATCATTCGACGCTACTTCGCGATGAACGCCTTCGACGGCGCCATGACCAGCCTGGGAGTTGTCATAGGCGCCTATGTCACCGGCATATTCGAGCCCAGGGCCGTCGTCGGCGTCATCATCGTGGGCGGCATAGCCATGGCCATCTCCGGGTTCTCAGGCACGTACATGACGGAGAGCGCCGAGCGGAGCAAGGCCCTGGACGAGATCGAGGAGGCGATGCTGATGAACCTGGAGGACACCATCCACGGTCGGGCCTCCCGGTTCGTCTCCGTGTTCTCCGGCATCGTCGACGGCTCCGCGCCCCTCCTCGCATCCCTCCCCGCCGTCCTCCCCTTTCTCCTCGCCATCCTCGGGCTGATGCCCGTGGAGTTCACCTTCGTCGCCTCCATCGGGTCCTCGCTCGCCACCCTCTTCCTGCTCGGGGTCTTCCTGGGCCGGATAAGCAAGAACAACGTCGTCTACTCGGGCATCAAGATGGTGGTGGCCGGGGTCGCCGTGGCCCTGCTCGCCCTGCTGCTGAACGGAGCCCACTAGACGCAGATGTACGGGACAGGTGATGTTCGGCTCCGAGAACGGCTTCTGCGACCCCGGCCCCTTCATCCGCTACATGAGGAACCTGAACAGCCACGCCGAGAGGTACGGCCTCCGGGAGATCGAGGACGAAGACCTGGACGGCATCCTCGGCGACAACGCGGCCAGGCTATATAAAGTAGGAGACGCCTAGCTCGGCCTCTTTCCATCATATTTTTACTTCGCGAGCGTATATATTCACTTCTTTCTGAAAGATGTGTGTGGAGGTGATAAAATGGGAGATGTAGAACATCTTGATGAGCAGTTATATACAACAAGATGTGAACTTATGTTGAAGGAGGTGTAGAAACACGGCATCTACATATAGGGTCTACCGATTCGACATCAAGATGACAGAAGACCAGACGAGGTTGGAGCGGTTCCTCAACAGCTTAGAAGGTGAGGTCGTGTCAATCATCCCAAACGTGACCCCCAAGTTCACACCCGGGGGGATGGGCGCCGAGGTCGACTTCCTATTCATCGTGGAGAAGACAGAATAGACTAATGTAACGCAGTAATGGGCTCAAAAGAAGATAGGTACTTGCGCGCAAGCGATTAGTGCGCGCGAAAGGATCTCCTTTCCTATTCGCGCGCGGCGTGTAGTATCAAGTATCTTCTTCGACTAAATAATAGGTTAAATTGAGCCTACGTCGTGATGCACCCTACGCCGACAGGGTAGAAGAAGAAGGGAGTTCTCATCTACGAAGGTCATGATGAACCTCGGCGAAGAGGCGGATCTAACCCGAAAAAGATCGACCAACCGCGCGCGGTGTATAGAGTGTAGGAGGGAGTGGTGGAGTGCAGAAAGGTGGGTTTGGGTTTGGGGTTAAATTTTATCCCAAAACAAACCAAAGCTAATTTTTTGTCTCAAGAAATATTAGGTTATTTGACGTAGTATTAGGCTGAGTTTAGAGGAAGAAATGACTTATTATTTAGCTTTGAATTGGAAAAACTGAGTGATAGATATCAATTTGATCTTCTATTCATCAGCTATTCTATCTTCCCACGTAGCAGCCGTATGAATCCCAGCAAGGGATTCAACCTCGGCACCTTTTGCATGTAACGTCTGTAGTCATCGCCAAACCTGATGATGAGGCCTTTTTCCTCCTTCGTCACGTATTCAGTGTAGCCCCAAACTGCTATTGCAATGCCGATGATCGCGCTCAACCAATGCTGGGAGATCAGGATGGAGGCGGACATCATCATGACGCTGCCCAGAAATTGCGGGTGTCGAACGATGCCGTAGGTTCCGCTGTCAACGAGAGCCGTGGTATCCATGGTGGTCTTCCCCTCCTGCGGTTTACCCTTTTTCGGGAAGTATATCCCGGGGGAGGCCATGAAGAAAAGGCCGATGGGAGCGATCGCCCATCCGATATACAGCGGGATTCTGAGCCCCAGGTACGGCCCCATGAGGGTTCCGTATGCGACTCCAGCTATTATCTGCGCCAATGTCAGATACGCCATCACCCCCAGCCAGCCGGATGGGCCACCGAAGACGACCCTTATCGCCTGGGCTGGACACTGTTTTTCACATTGAAAGCATTGTATGCAATCCGATTCTCTGGCGGGGAACGCCTTCTTCTCCGAGGTCGGATGGCCAGGGGCATCCATCCACTCGTACAGCTGCACGGGACAGGCCTTGATGCATGTGCCGCAGCCCTCGCAGATATCCCAATCGACCGCTACGTTGGTTCCCCGTATTCCCATTCTCTCGGGCGGTTCAACAGGCCCCCAGATGGCTATGCCTTCCTCTTTGCCGATCTTCTCCCTGTTCTTCTGGAAATCATGATCAATGGGCACGCAATACACCTATCAACTAATCCAGTCCACGTGCGGAGAACTGGGACGAAGCGGATATAAGATTTTGGAACAATCAAAGAGAAAAAAGATTGGGATATTTTCTCGGCGACGCTTCAATCCCATGTGTTTACTTTTGTGCCTTGATTGCCTCTAAAGCTTGTTTCGCTTGTGTTAGGGCCTCTTCAAGGGTCATCAATGGATAGATCTCGATATCCAGAAATGCATATAAGGGGGACCGCATCAGCTGGGCATTCAAATCTGCACCGGATTCAGCCTCACGTATGGACATTCCGCCCTTTTGTCCAGCTAAGGCGTAGCCAACTTCTACCTTCCCTTCCTTTCGTAGTTGTAGACCCGTTTGCCATTCTCCTACCACCATCCTCCTTAGCTGCTCTGGAGGTACTGGGGGGGTTTCCCTCATTTTCCCAACCACTAGAAACTTCATACTATAACATCGCTCCTCTCCTTATTGGCACTTCTATAGCTCCCCGCCTCGGAGCTTTGGCTCCACCAAGAGCAACTGGAAAGATGTCTAATGGCAGAACCTGAACCCTATTAGATTTAATGATTATTTAACTATTTACTTGGAGATGAAGGAATCAGCAGCTGAGTGGTTTCAAGAAAAAAGATAGGATATGATTTCTTGATGACTCATGCTTCCTGTTTCGGCCACTTCCATGCGTACCAGACGATCAGTGCTGGAGCTATGAATCCTGCAATGCTCAACAACATGATGTGAGCAGCCAGCATTGTGGTCGATAGTTCGATGAAATTGCCGATATATATGACAGTGATGACGATGCCTAGAATGATGTTCAGCCAGCGATTTATCGAGTCTTTCAGGGTCAGGGTCAGGACCGCCATCACCAAAGGAATCAAAATCACAATCGCGCCTACAAACATTAACTCAGGCCCTATAGATTCGGCTCCCGTCGTCAGTTGTTCCATTACCCCAGGATACGCGAGGGACATCAATACGTTAGCTAGGTCGGATATTATGACAAAGAGCCACAACATTGAAATCTTTACCTTAAAAGCCAAATTTTCCATAATTTATCGCACGCTCCTTTCTTCTTGGTACTTCTATAGCTCCCCACCTCGGAGCTGGGATCCCACCTGGTATTGTAGAACCCGTTGCCTTGTTGGATTTACTGTGTATTTATTGTTTACCCACGCCAGCAGTAATCGGTAAATGATAATACCCCATATCGCTAGGGGATAAGAGCCCCGATGCGCCCGTCCTTTCTATGGGCCTGAGGTCCGCCTCGCCTCAGAGCCATAGGGGCTCACCCCTCCGCGCGCTCAGCTTCAAGCGCACTTTACAAAAGTTCATTTTCTTCCCGCACAAACTACGTAGTAGTATCTTCCCGTCTTCTTCTGCTCCCTGTCGAGCCTGGAGCCCTCCTTGTTCACCCGGGGCCTCTTCGTCTCCGGGTCCCGGCGGAAGGTCACCCCCATCTCCCCGAGGAAGGCGTTCATCCCCTCCTCCAGCCTCATGGGGCGGCCGCCGTGCCCCCGGCGCCCCGCCTCGCCGGCGAAGACCATGAGGGTGTCGGCGATGAAGTCCTGGGCGACGATGTCGTGCTCCACGACGAAGGCGGTGACGGCGCTCATCTTCGTGATCCGCCTGATGGCCCGGGCCATGGCGAGGCGCTCCTCCACATCGAGGTAGGCGCTCGGCTCGTCGAGGAGGTAGATGTCCGCCGTCCGGGAGAGGCACTCGGCGATGGCGGCCCGCTGGAGCTCCCCGCCGCTCAGGACCTCCACCTCCCTCTCCAGCAGCCGCCTCACGTGGAGGGGCTCGAGGATCTCGGCGGCGAACCAGCTCTCCCCGTACTTGCCGCCCGCCGCCCTCCTGAGGACCTCCTCCACCGTCCCCTCCAGCGTCCCGGAGAGGTACTGGGGCTTGTAGCTGACCTTGGCACCGCCGCCGGTGACGCCGCCGGCGTCGGGCTCCTCGACGCCCGCCAGCATCCTGATGAAGGTCGTCTTCCCGATGCCGTTCTCCCCGAGGACGCCGATGACCTCCCCCTCCCCGATCTCCCCGCCCTCCACCGTCAGGTCGAAGTCGCCGAAGGACTTCCTGAGCTCCGTCCACCCCAGCAGGGGCCGGCCGCCGGCCGATGGGGCCGTCGGGGGCTTGACGTGGAAGACGATGGGCGAATCCCTGAAGCGGACGTTCTCGTCGGGGATGTAGCCGTTGATGAAGATGTTGATCCCCTCCCGGACACCGTGGATGTTGGAGACGATGCCGTAGACGTCGGGCTCCCCGTAGATGAGGAAGACGTCCTCCGAGAGGTAGTCGAGGACCGCCAGGTCGTGCTCCGCCACCAGCACCATCCGGCCGCCGCCGACGAGGCCCCGGATGACCCGGGCCGCCCGCATCCGCTGGTGGATGTCCAGGTGGCTCGAGGGCTCGTCGAAGAGGTAGACGTCCACGTCCCTGCAGACGGCCGTGGCGATGGCGGCCCGCTGGAGCTCCCCGCCGCTCAGCGTCCCCAGATCCCTGTCGAGGATGTGATCGATATCCAGATCGCCGGCGACCTCCTCCAGCGCGCCCCTCTCGTCGAGCCGGCCCAGGACATCGCCGACGGTCCCGGAGACGACCTTGGGTATCCTGTCGACGTACTGGGGCTTGTAGACCACCTTGAGGCGGCCGCCGTAGAGGCCGTCGAGGTAGTCGTGGAGGGGCAGCCCCGCGAACCTCTCCACGACGGCCTCCTCGTCCGGGGGGTCGCGCGAGGCGCCGAGGTTCGGCCTCAGCTCCCCGGCCAGGATCCTGAGCACCGTCGTCTTGCCGATGCCGTTCCGACCCAGCAGTCCGACGACGGCGCCCCGCCTCGGGACCGGCAGCCTGTAGAGGGTGAAGGCGTTGGGGCCGAAGCGGTGGATGTGCTCCGACTCCAGCTCGTCGGGGATGTTGACGATCCTGAGGGCGTCGAAGGGGCACTTCCTTATGCAGATGCCGCAGCCGCTGCAGAGGGACTCGGCCACGTAGGCCTTCCCCTCCTCCAGCCTGATGGCCTCACGCCTGCTGCGGACCATGGGGCAGAAGCGGATGCAGACCAGGTCGCACTTGTCGGACCTGCACCGCTCCTTGTCGACGACGGCAACCCTCAACCCCGGCACTTTCCGACGATCTAAGAAAGATGCCGCTATTTAAGGGGTGACAGGCGCTCCTCAGAGCATGTACCTCTTGCCCAACTCGGGGGGGACGGCGTAGTCGAAATGCCTCGTGAACAGCTCCGGGTTCTCGGTGTGGACGGGGAAGAGCCTCCGGGGGCCGATGGCCTCGATGGCCTCCGTCAGCTCCCCCCTGCTCATGTGGCCGGAGGCGTGGAGCTGGTGGTAGCGGAGCCCGAAGTGGCGGAGCCAGTTGCGCATCACCCGGTCCTCGATGTCGTCCTCGGAGAAGGGTTCGCTCATGCTGTAGATGAAGGGGCTGCCCGGCAGGGGCCGGATGTCGATGAGCTCGGTGAAGCTGTTGAAGTTCAGGTCCACGGCGAAGTCGCTCTGATGCCCGCGGATCTCCTCGGCCGTCACCCTCTTGCCCAGGAAGGGCCGCTCCCAGCGGTAGTAGTCCTTCTCCTGGTACTCGCCGCTCCTCTTCCGCCGGTAGTAGACGGCGATGTTCTCGTCCGATGTCGGGTCGGGCAGGTCGAGGTGCTCGTCCTCCACCAGCTTCCACAGCAGGTACGCGGTCCTGGGCGCCACGACGACCCTCCTCCCCCGGGCCGCCGCGGCGGAGTAGAAGGTGCGGAAGCGATCCGTGTCCCTCGGGTTGTGGGTGTAGAGG
>Ga0111229_131_pt1 | contig 14040 bp, 18 predicted proteins | sample DeeMarSWOR152_54_FD_80383 | JGI IMG/M metagenome (GOLD analysis project Ga0111229, IMG submission 80383) | Crenarchaeota group-15 archaeon DG-45 | reverse complement strand
TGAGCTGGAGGAGGAGAAGGCCTCCATCCTCAGTTTCATCGACGAGGTCGAGCGGGAGAAGCAGGCCCACTTCATGGGGGCCTTCAACGAGGTATGCGAGAACTTCTCCAGCATCTTCGTCAAGCTCACGGGCGGCGGCGACGGCAGGCTGGAGCTCCAGAGGCCCGAGGACCCCTTCTCCGCCGGCGTCGACCTCTACATCCAGTTCCCCGGGAAGCCCATGAGGCTCGCCAGCGGGGCCAGCGGCGGGGAGCGGTCCGTCGCCGCCACCGCCTACCTGCTGGCCATCCAGAGGTTCCTCAAGGCCCCCTTCTACCTGCTCGACGAGATCGACGCCCACCTCGACGACATGAACGTCTCGAGGCTGGCCGAGGTCCTGCGGGACAACGCCTTGGAGTCCCAGTTCATCGTCGTGACCCTCAAGGACGTGATGGTCCACAACGCCGAGCGGATCTACGGCGTCTACGCCCAGGGCGGCCAGAGCAGGGTCCTCTCGCTCCCCATGAAGGTGGAGGTGCCCCTCTAGCATGGGCGATGAGAAGCCCTTCTACCTTCGGCCCCCCTGGGAGATCCTGTTCCGGGAGGGGAAGCTGGAGAAGATATCGCCGTGGAGCGTCGACCTCGTCCACATCCTCACCACCCTGCTGGAGGAGATGAGCCGGGTGGGCATAGACTTCAGGGCGGCGGGGACCGCCATCAACTCCTCCGTCCTCATCTACCTGAAGAAGGCCGAGCTGCTCCTCAAGATGGAGGAGCCGCCCCAGCCCCCGCCCGAGAGGCCCGAGGTCTACCTCCCCCCTCCCGTCGACCTCCCCTTCAGGTTCGAGTTCACCACCACCACCCTCGGCGACCTCGTCGAGGCCCTGGAGAGGGCCCTCAGCGAGGAGGGCGGCCGGGGCCAGACGCCGAGGCTCCCCACGCTGCCCGTGCCCATCCCCGACCTACTGGACATGGAGGCGTACCTCCTCGAGATCGAGGAGCGCGCCGAGGACCTCTTCGAGAGGATCAGGCAGATGAGCGAGAGCGGAAGGCCCACGACTCTCTCCTCCCTCGCGGCGGACCGGGGCTGGCTCGAGGTCGTCAGGACCTTCATGATGCTCCTTTTCCTCGCCCAGCGGGAGAAGATCGACCTCCGGCAGGACGGGGACGACTCGGATATCGAGATAATCGTGATGAGGGATGAAGATGAACCAGACCAGCGATAAGAGATGGACAAGGCGCCTCGCCGCCCTCGACGCGGCCCTGTACGCCGCGGGGCGGCCGGTGGACATCGAGAGCATGAAACGGATCGTGCGAACGAGGTCCAACAGGGTTATCCGGAGGCTCATGAGGGCCCTGGCGAAGAGATACGATGAGCGGGGGAGCTCCCTGGAGGTCAAGGAGCTTCCGGGGGACAGGTTCGTCCTCAGGCTCAGGGCGGAGTTCGCCGATATGATGAGGGGCTTCGCGAGGAGGCCCCTCCTGACCCTCGGCCCCCTGAAGACCCTGTCCTACATCGCCTACTACCAGCCCATCGAGCAGAGGAAGGTGGCCGCGGAGAGGGGGAGCCATGTCTACGCCCACCTCAGGATGATGGAGCAGATGGGCCTCATCGCCCGGGAGCGGGATGCGGACAACGGCGTCGTCGTGAGGACGACCGCCTACTTCGCCGACTACTTCGGCTTCAGCCAGGACCCCTTCAAGTCGAGGCTCCAGCTCCGGATGATGTTCAGCAACATGAAGATCACCAAGCTCGACAACGGGAACGGAAACGGCGTGCCGGACGAGATCATGGACGAGGCCATTCCTCCGCCCGAGGCGCCGCAGGATATGATGGGCGGCGCCCCCGAGAGGCTCGTTGGGTACACAACCGGCGCAGGAAAGGGGTCATAGCAAGAAGCGGCAGGTCCCTCCTGATCCCCGTTCATTCGCTCGAACCTCCCCATAGCTGGCTGACGCAACACCTGAACAGCCGTCCCGACCCCGATAGACGCACGCCGGCCTCTCCACGGGCCTCGAAGGATCAACCACACTTTTTTATACCCCCAATTTATCTAAGGGCTACAGTTGAGTTGACCTGAGGAGGGCTGCCCCAGGGGAGGGAGATATCTAATGGCCTGGCACGGTGGGTTGAAAAAGCGGAAGAAGACGGGAGGGAAGAGGAGGACCTACAGGACGAAGAGGAGGCATGAGGCGGGCGGATACCCCGCGGAGACGAGGCTCGGCGATACGGAGAGGGGCGTGGAGGCGGGCCGCAGCGGCATCACCAAGGCGAGGCTCCTCCATCACGACATGGCGAACGTCTCCGACCGGCGCACCGGGAGGACCGAGAGGCTGCAGATCCTCGAGGTCGTCAGGAACCCGGCGAACGTGGACTACAACCGAAGGGGCGTCCTCACCAAGGGCACCATCATACGCACCGAGAGGGGGCTGGCCGAGGTCTCGTCCAGACCCGGGCAGGACGGCATGTTGAACGCCATAACCCGCGAGGAGCGGTAGCCGCCCTCCGCCCGCGACCTGGAGACCCGCGCGGCGTCCCCAAGCCCGAGATCGGCGGAGGTCACAGGGATGAGGAGGAGGGACAGGCAGGTTCTCTGGCCTTCGTACTTCGATGCGGATTACAGCAGGCGTCAGGGCCGGCGGGTGCCGAGGACCCTGGCGTCGAGGGGGGTGAAGGCCGAGGAGGTCCTCCAGGCCGCCCAGGACCTGGGATTGAATCCGGCCCTGCAGGGCGATGCCGCCCATCCCAGCCGCCCCTGGCTGAGGGGGGGCGCCGTCCAGGTCGAGAAATCCGGGTCCAAGACGCGCGTGGTCAGGGACCTCGCCCGGAGGATCCGCGGCAACAGAGGCTCCAGGTAGTCTGTCTCCGACGGAATTGATAAAGAGTTATAAATGGGGCTCTCGTTCCCATATATAGCCTTTAGAAGGGGTTCTATGGAATCTAAACCGCGGCTCGGGGCCGCTTTACATGTTTCAAGCAGCAGCGGGAACCTGATTCTGAAGGCGGAGGGCAAGATCAGGATCGGCGACGCCGTCTACGACGGCGACGGAGCGAAGGTCGGGACCGTATTCGACATCTTCGGACCAGTATCCACGCCGTTCGTGTCGGTCAAGCCGAGGGTCAACGCCCCCGAGAGATACGTCGGAGCGCCCCTCTTCTCCTCTCGGGGAAGAGGCTAGGTAGGTGTTATGCTATAGAGAGGACGGAGAAGATCACGAGGTGCACCGAGTGCGGGGGCACCGACCTCATCCGTGACTACGAGGCCGGGGAGCTCGTCTGCGAGCACTGCGGCTTCGTCATATCGTCCACCCTCTTCGACCAGGGGCCGGAGTGGAGGGCCTTCGACGAGGAGCAGAGGGAGAAGAGGACCCGGGTGGGGGCGCCCCTCACCTGGACCATCCACGACAAGGGGCTCTCCACCATCATCGACTGGCATGACCGGGACGTCTACGGCCGTAAGCTCAAGCCCGTGCAGAAGGCCCGGGTCTACCGGCTGAGGAAGTGGCACAGGCGGTCGAAGGTCTCCGGCGCCACCGAGAGGAACCTCGCCTACGCCCTCTCCGAGCTGACGAAGGTCGCCTACAAGCTCAACCTGCCGAAGAACGTGCTGGAGACGGCCTCGGTCCTCTACCGCCGCATCGTCAGGAAGCGCCTCATCCGCGGCCGCTCCATCCAGGGCGTCGCCGCCGCCTCCATCTACATGGCCTGCCGACAGTGCAAGATCATCCGCACCCTGGAGGAGGTCTCGAAGTCGGCCCACATCTCCAAGAAGGAGGGGGGCCGGAACTACCGCTTCCTGCTGAGGAAGCTCGACACGAGGGTGCCCCCCGTCGACCCCCAGAGCTACGTCTCCAAGTTCGTCAACCAGCTCACCCTCTCCGGGGACACCGAGAGCATCGCCATGAAGATACTGGACAAGGCCGTCGAGATGAGGCTGACGAGCGGCCGGGGGCCCGCCGGCATCGCCGCCGCGGTCACCTACATCGCGAGCCTGCTGACGGACGAGCGGCGGACCCAGGGCGAGATCGCGAAGGGGGCCCACGTCACCGAGGTGACCATCCGCAACCGCTACAAGGAGCTCACCCAGAAGCTCAACATCAGGGTGGACATGTAGCTACCGCTCCCTTTTTCCCTGGATGAAGTCCTCCACCCACCCGCGGGCCACGTCGTCGCTCACCTGGACGGGCGGGTGCTTGAAGGCGTAGGAGGAGATGCTCGTCAGCGGGCCGGATACGCCGCGGTCGAGGGCGAGCCTCACCGCCCTGACGACGTCGATGACGACGCCGGCGCTGTTGGGGGAGTCCCTCACCTCGAGCTTCGCCGTCAGCCTGATGGGGAGGTTCCCGAAGCCCCGGCCGTTGATGGTCACGTAGCAGATCTTGTCGTCGCCGAGGAAGGGGACGTAGTCCGAGGGGCCGATGCGGGTGGGGACGTCGTAGGGCAGCAGGCTCTTCACCGCCTCCGTCTTGCTCACCCTCTTGGTCTTGAGCCTCTCCTCCACCGTCATGTTGAGGAAGTCCGTGTTGCCCCCGATGTTCAGCTGGTACGTCGAGTCGATGCGGACGCCCCGGTCGTGGAACAGCTCCGCCAGGACCCTGTGGAGGATGGTCGCGCCCACCTGGCTCTTGATGTCGTCCCCCGCCACGGGCAGCCCCGCCGCCTCGAAGCGCCGACCCCACGCCCCGTCGGAGGCGATGAACTCCGGGATGCAGTTGACGAAGGCGCAGCCCGCCTCCAGCGCCGCCTCGGCGTAGAGCCTAGACCCCTCCGAGCTGCCGACGGGCAGGTAGTTCACGAGCATCTCCGCCCCGCTCTCCCCGAGGGCCTCCGCCACGTCCACGGGCTCCCCGCCCTCGACATGGAAGGGCCCGAGCATGTGGGAGGCCGCGCCGTCGGAGACGGGGCCGGGGAGGACCTTGACGCCGAGGGGCGGGACGTCGCTGAACCTTGCGCAGCAGTTGGGCTCGGCGAAGATGGCCTCGGAGATGTCCCTCCCGACCTTGAGGCCGTTGATGTCGAAGGCCGCCACGATCCTGATGTCGTCGACGTGGTAGCCTCCGAAGTTCGTGTGCATGAGGCCCGGGATCTCGCCCTCCTTCTGATGGCGGTAGTGCTCGACGCCCTGCACGAGGGCCGAGGCGCAGTTCCCGAGGCCGGCTATCGCGACGCGGATATCGCCCAACCCTTCGAGCCTCCGAGATGAACGCTTAGAGTAGGGAGGCCTCTTTTCTATTAAAGATGTCCCCGCCCGGCTTTTCTCCGATGTTTTCCGACCGCGTCAATGTTCACAGGCCTAACCGGTCAGGCTCTCGAACATCTCGCAGACTCGGCACAGCTCTCCTCGCGTCGGCTCGCCGCAGAGACGGCATCGACGGCCGGGCCCGGCCGCCTCCACGTCGATCCTCGTCAGGAGCTTGAGGGCCGTCCTGTAGATGATGAACTTGGTCCCGGGTCGTTTGACCTCCATCCTGTTCAAGAAGCCCCGGATATCGGTTCTCATCGCCTCCTCCGCGTACGGGCACGGCGTGCTCTGGAACTCGGCGCCCCTCAGGTACGCGTAGAGGACGGACTCCCGCTCCGGGACCTCGCAGAAGGGCTTCACCCTCCTCACGAAGCCCTCGAGGCTGCTCCCCCCCGGGTGCATCGCCGCCAGCCTCCCGAGGTCGCCCCGCATGAGGTTGAGGAGGGCCGTCTGCGCCATGTCGTCCAGGTTGTGGGCCGTCGCCAGCCGGTCGGCCTCCGCCTCCGCCGCGGCCACGTTGAGGGCCCTCCGGCGGAGTACGCCGCAGTAGGAGCAGGGCGTTAGCCCCCCCTCCGCCGTCTTCTCCGCGATCTCGTCCATGGTGAGGCCGAACAGCTCCCTGAATGTGAGGACGCGATGCTCGACGCCGAGGCGCCCGCACGCCGCCTCCGCGAACCTGAGGGCCTCGTCCCTGTACCCCTCCACGCCCTCGTCGATGGAGACGGCGATGAGCTCGGCCCCGGGGAACCTCTCCTCGACCTCGGCCAGGATGTGCAGGAGGTTTATGCTGTCCTTGCCGCCGGAGACGCCCAGGGCGATCCTGCTGTCGAACTTGAACATGCCGAACCGGGAGATGGCCCTCTCCACCCTCTCCCTCACGGAGGCGGCGAAGCAGCCCCGGCACAGCCTCTCCCCCGAGTACGGCCTGAGGTACATGGACGGCCTCGACTTGCACTTGGTGCAGGGGGGCGCGGAATCTGTCAACCCAGCCCAACCGAATGAGGATTGAGGGCCTTAAAAACCCTATCCGCTCCCGCCGACGCCGTCTCTCAGCCGCCGTGGGTCACGGAGAGGAAGGTGAGGACGTCGCCGTCATCGACGGGCGTCTCCAGCCCCTCCAGGTTGTCGATCTCCACGCCGTTCAGGAGGATGAGCACGTTGGGCATGGGGCTCCCCAGCACCGGGTCCAACAGCGTCGCCCCGAACTCATCGCCGCACTCCTCGACCAGCCTCCGGACCACCAGGGCCACATCCGCATCGCCCGGGAGGCTGAGCTCCCTCTCCTGCTCCCCCGAGACCGCCTTCAATGTCCCCATCATACGGACCCGCACGGGCGCCACCTAGCTCACCCCCGGCGCCCATTTCTGGGCCTTCGGAACCTATAAATCTGTGTTCCCGGACGACTAAGGTTGTGTCGCCATGGAGATCGAGGTCAAGTTCTACGCCATGCTGAGGGAGATCGCGGGCAAGAGGCATGAGAGGATCGAGATGCCGGCGAAGTCCTCGGTGAGGGACCTCATCGACCTCCTCGTGGACCGCTACGGCGGCGAGTTCGGCAGGTACATCTACGACGCCGAGAAGAGGGAGCGGAGATACCTGTCGTACATGCTGAACGGCGTCAACGTCAACAGCCTCCAGGGATTCGACACCCCGCTCAGCGACGGCGACGTCCTCTCCCTGCTCCCGCCCGTCGGAGGCGGCTGAGCGACCCGCTTCAGGCGGCTCTAAGTCGCTGTGGGCCCGTTAAAAAATCGGCATGCCGGCCTATATCTCGAATCGCTCAATTATCCGGCCCTCCTCTCCTCCGCCGATGACGGACTCCACGTGGATGTAGTCCTCCAGGCCGCTTCCCTTGATCTTCGCCCCGAGGAGGTTGTCGACCTGGAAGATGCCGGCGGGGTTCGACATCTCGATGCGGATGGTGATGGGCTTCTCCCCGCCCTCCTCCAGGCTGACCTTCTCGATGGATAGGGCCGACACCGAGTGGATGTCCACCTTCCCGGCCTCGAAGGGGATGCGAGCCCGCCCCCCCTCCATATCCAGGGCGTCGGCCACCTTCACGATCCCCGCCTCGACGGTCAGAGGCCTCCCCGGCGCGTGGTGGCTGACGACGGCGTGGAGGACCTCCGATGCCACGATGGTCGCCTCCTCCTGCCCGTAGCAGGCCGGCAGGAGCCGGCGGAGGACCCCCAGGGCCAGGGGGACGCCGTAGACCTCGTGGTCGTCGCGGACGACGGCCATGCCGAGGTCATGGAGGATGGAGGCGAGGACGACCACCACCTCCCCGTCCTCGACGGCCATGCCGTAGTTGGCCTTGATGCTGGGGTCGACGCCCCTCTCCACCAGCATCCTCAGCAGCTTCAGGGCCCTGTTGGCCACTATCTTGACGTGGACGGGGCCGTGGTCGTTGAACCCCAGCCGGTCGATGGCGAGGACGTTGGCGCACCTCCAGAGGGTCCGCAGCTCCGCGTCGCCGTCCACGAGCCCCAGCAGGGCCTCGAGCTTCTCGTTGCCCCTGGTCGGTATGCTGAGCACGCTCGACATGGGTCGTTCACAACGACCTCAAGGGTCCCGAGGCTTAAAGGTTGCTGCAGCGAAACCGGCCGACGCATCGGCGTCCCCGTCACCCGTATTCGTTATAAATAATTCCTGCTTCCCTTTACCTGTACTGGATTGAAAACGATGAAGGCGCGCGGCGTGGTGGTCTGCACCGGGGCCCCGGGGAACGGGAGGGACGAGCTGCTCCTGAGGCTGAGGGAGGGGGCGAGCTTCCGCTACTATCATCTGTTCGACTACATCGTCGAGGAGGCGAGGCTCGCGGGGCTGACGTTGACGAAGCTCAACATCCTGGACTTCTACGACAGCCAGCCCGAGAGGATGGAGGACTACCGGAGGTCCGCGATAGAGAGGATCGCCGGGGAGATCGAGGGCAGGGATGGAGCCCACATCATCAGCACGCCGTACCACTTCGAGTGGAAGGGCAGGCGATTCCGGGGCCTGAGGGGGGAGGAGGCGGAGGCCCTCGATCCGGACCTCTTCGTGATCATCATCGACGACATCTTGAGGGTCCGGGAGCGCCTGGGCCGGGACCCGCAGTGGAGGGAGCACAGGTTCACCCTCGGCGAGATAGCGAACTGGCGGAGGGAGGAGGTCTCGGGGGTCTACGAGCTCGCAAAGGGTCTCGCCCCCGGCAAGGAGGTGCAGCTCGTGGCCTATGAGAACGGGGAGGGGTTCCTCGGGGAGGTCATCTTCGACAGGCGGAAGGAGAAGGTCTACCTCAGCCACCCCATCACCGGTGAGGACGAGGCCTTCTTCGAGCGGGTGCGGAGGTTCGCGTCCGCCATCTCGGACCGCTACATCGTCTTCGACCCGTACATGATCAAGGACTGGAACATCGTCGACGCCTGGAGGAGCATGCAGAACGAAGCGAGGGAGAGGGGCCTCGAGAGGCCTCCCAGGTTCAGCGTGACCACCGAGTACGCCGACGGCCCCAGGAGGTACGAGCTGGACTCGGCCGAGGTGGAGGCGGCCATCAAGAACATCCGGTTCCAGGTCATCGACACCGACTACAGGATCATCGAGAACTCCTCCGCCGTCGTCGTCTACCACCCGCGGGAGAGCATCTCCGCCGGCGTCATGTGCGAGATGGTCTACGCCCGGGGCCTGGCCAAGATGGTCTACGCCTACTACCCCCACGAGCCCAGCCCCTTCTTCGAGTGGTACTCCACGAGGCTCTTCCAGGATGAGAGGGAGCTCCGGGACCACCTCATCAGGGAGTCGAAGCCCCCCAGCCAGGCCGCCCTGGACCTCTTCGCCTCCGGGGATCAGGCGTGAGCGCCCGGAGCCTTCCCCGTGGGCCCTAACCACAGGTTTAAAGGCCGGTGTGCCCTGAATCCCTCGGTGCAGATGGACAAGAGCTCCGGGGATGCCCTGGATGCCTCCGGCACCGTGGAGAGGTACCTCCAGCAGACGGACTGGCGGAGCAGGGAGAACAGCAACCTGGGCTACAGCTTCAGCTCCGTCTTCCTCAACCTGGCGGGGGAGGTGATGGAGCGGTACACCCTGAGCCGGGTCTACAGCCCCGAGGTGGCGGAGGCCCACCGGTCCGGGGACTTCCACATCCACAACCTCTCCATGGGCATCATCGGCTACTGCGCCGGCTGGAGCATCGAGGACATCCTCACCCAGGGCTTCAACGGGATACCGGCCCGGACGGAGTCGTCGCCCCCCCGGCACCTCTCCACGGCCCTCCTCCAGCTGGCGAACTTCCTCGGCACCCTCCAGAACGAGTGGGCCGGCGCCCAGTCCTTCAACTCCCTGGACACCTACCTCGCCCCCTACGTCCGGGTGGACGGCCTCGGCTACGGGCGGGTGAAGCAGGAGGTTCAGCAGTTCATCTACAACCTGAACATCGCGAGCCGCTGGGGAGGCCAGACCCCCTTCACCAACGTCACCTTCGACCTGAAGCCGCCCCCCGACCTCGCCGAGGCCCCGGCGGTCCACGCCGGCGGCACCCTGGGCGCGGCCTACGGCGACTTCCAGCCCGAGATGGACATGCTCAACCGGGCCTTCTGCGAGGTGATGGAGGAGGGGGACATGCGGCAGCGGGTGTTCACATTCCCCATCCCCACCTACAACGTCACCCGGGACTTCGACTGGGAGGGGGAGGTGGCCGACGCCATCTTCAGGATGACGGCGAAGTACGGCAGCCCCTACTTCCAGAACTTCATAAACAGCGACCTCGACCCCGACGAGGTCCGGGCCATGTGCTGCCGGCTCAGGCTCGACCTCCGGGAGATCTACCGCCGCGTCGGCGGCACCTTCGGATACGCCGACAAGACGGGGAGCGTCGGCGTCGTCACCATCAACATGCCCCGCATCGCGTACCTGGCCGAGGACGAGGACGCGTACTTCGAGCGCCTCGGCGGCCTCATGGAGCTGGCGAGGACGAGCCTGGAGACGAAGCGGCGGGTCGTCGCCGAGAACATGGAGCGCGGCCTGCTGCCCTTCTCCAAGCGGTACCTCGGGACCCTCAAGTGGCACTTCTCCACCATTGGCCTCGTCGGCATGAACGAGGCATGCCTCAACCTCCTCGGCGAGGACATCGGCACCCCCGGGGGGAAGGGCCTCGCCGTCAAGACCCTCAGGTACATGCGGGAGAGGGCGGCGGAGTTCCAGCGGGAGACGGGTCACATCTACAACGTCGAGGCGACGCCAGCCGAGGGGGCCAGCCACCGCCTCGCCCGCCTCGATAGGGAGAGGTACCCGGACATCGTGGCGGCGGGGGAGGAGGCCCCATACTACACGAACTCGACCCACCTGCCGGTGAACTACACCGATGACCTGTACGCCGCCCTGGAGCACCAGGAGGAACTCCAGATTCTGTACACCGGAGGGACCGTCTTCCACGTCTTCCTGGGCGAGCGCATCCAGGAGCCGGAGGGCTGCAGGCTGCTCGTCCGCCGGATAGCCGAGCGATTCCGGATCCCGTACTACACCATCACGCCGACCTTCAGCATCTGCCAGGACCACGGCTACTTGGCCGGGGAGCACTTCAGCTGCCCCGCCTGCGGCCGGCCGGCGGAGGTCTACAGCAGGGTCGTCGGCTACTACCGGCCGGTGCAGAACTGGCACAGGGGGAAGCAGGAGGAGTACAGGCAACGCCGAGCCTACGCCGTGGGGTGACCCTGAGAGGGAGCCCGCTGCCCATCGTCGGGCTGCAGGGGCTCTCCGTCATCGACTACCCCGGGAAGCTGTGCGCCACCGTCTTCACCGCCGGATGCAACTTCAGATGCCCCTACTGCTACAACGTCGACATCGTCTTGAACCACCAGGGCCTGCCCGTCATCCCCGAGCGCGACGTCCTCAACCTCATCTACGGGAGGCGGGGCTTCCTCGACGGCCTATGCGTCGGCGGGGGCGAGCCCACGCTGCACAGGGCCCTCCCGGATTTCCTGTTCAAGGTGAAGGCCCTCGGGGTCTCCGTCAAGGTCGACACCAACGGGTCGAGGCCGAGGATGCTGCTGAAGCTGGTGGAGGACGAGCTCGTCGACTACGTTGCCATGGACGTGAAGGCCCCCCTGCGGCGCTACCCCGAGGTCGTCCGGTTTAAGGTCGACGTCGACGCCGTGAGGCGGAGCATCAGGCTGCTGAGGAGGAGCAGCGTCGACCACGAGTTCCGCACCACCGTCGTCCCCGGGCTGCTGGACGGCGACGACCTCGAGGAGATCGCCCGGGCCCTCAGCGGGTCGAAGCGCTACGTCATCCAGCAGTTCAGGCCCGGCAGGACCCTCTGCCCCGACTTCGCCGAGGTCGAGCCCTACGCCGCCTCCCAGCTGGAGGCCTTCCGGGACAGGGTGGCCCCCTACTTCGGCGAATGCCGGCTCAGGCTCTAGGGGCGGCCCGTCAGCGCACACGAGCTTTTTAAAGAAAAGATATATTGCGGCCTCTGGAAGCATGAGGTAATCGGCCTCAATGGGGCATTCGAGGTGGCGGGCACGCGGTACGAGGTGAGGGTCAAGCTCCACGGTGATTTCGTCAGGGTGGACGGGGGCGAGATCACCGTCGGCCTGACCTCCAAGCCCGAGAGGGGGAGGGCAAACGCCGAGCTCATCAGGAAGCTCGCCGAACACTTCGACGTCCCCTCCCCTCAGGTCAGGATCGTGTCGGGCTTCAAATCGAGAAGAAAAATCGTCGAGATACTCGAGGCCTGAGCCTTCCTCAGCGTTTCCCTAGGCCATGCCTGATGATGGGGAGCAACGATGAGACGCCTAGGCGGTCATGCGCTCCTGTCGATGGTGACCTTCCCGCCGCTCGTTATCGTCGCCCTGGCGTGCCTCAGGGCCCAGCAGCCTATCACCACGCCGACGGGGAGGGAGGCCGGGTGCCTGGCCGCCAGCTCGATGTGGAGGTCGAGGGCGGTGGGCCCCTCGCCGAGCCCCATGGCCCCGATGCCGAGCTCATTGATCTTCTCCAGCAGCTCCTCCTCCATCTCGGCGACCCTGGGGTCGGGGTTCCGCACCTTGAAGGGCCTCAGCAGCGCCTTCTTCGCCAGTTCCATGCACAGGTCCTCGCCGCCGCCGATGCCCACGCCCACGAAGTAGGGGGGGCACCCGAGGGAGCCGGCGTCCGCCAGGGCCTCGATGACGAAGCCATTGACGCCCCTGAGGCCCAGCCCGGGCTTCAGCATCCGGTGGGCCGCAACGTTGCTGCTCCCGCCGCCCTTGGGCATGGCGACGAGCTCCAGCCCGTCCCCCGGGACGAGGTCGATGTAGAGGATGGGGACGTGGCCGTTCAGGCCCACGTTGTCGCCCGTGTTCCCCCTGAACATGTCCACGGCGTTGGGCCTGAGGGGGACCTCCTCCGTCGCCCGCCTCGTCGCCCTCACCAGGGCCTCCTTCAGCCCCGAGCGGAGGGGGAAGCGGTCGCCCAGCCTGACCATGAAGGCGACGATGCCCGTGTCCTGGCACATGGGGAGGGACCCCTCCCGGGCCATCCGGACGTTCTCGAGGATGTTCCCGAGCTGGGACCTGCCGACGGCGCCCTCCGTCTCCTCCATGGCCCTCGTCATCTCCTCGACGTACTCCGTGGGCAGCTCCGTCGCCGCGATCCTCAGGAGTTCCACGGCCGTATCCTCAACGATCTTCCCGAGCTCGGCCATGCCTAGCCCCCCAGCGCCTCCAGGATCTGCCTCTTCCTCGCGAGCACCTGCTGCATGAGGCTCTCCGTCATGTTGTTCCCGTGGGTGTCGATGGTGACGATCATGGGGCCGAAATCCTCCGCCTCGTAGACCCAGAGGCACTCGGGCATGCCCAGCTCCTCGAGCCAGAAGACGTCCCTGACCTGCCTTATCCCTCGCGCCGCCAGGAGGGCCGCGCCGCCGGTGAAGGCGCCGTAGGCGCATCCGTGCTCGGCGCATGCCCTCGCCGTCCTCGCGCCCATCCCCCCCTTGCCGATGATAACGGCGGGCCTGAAGGCCTCGATGAACCTGTCCTCGAAGATCTCCATCCTGGCCGACGTGGTGGGCCCCGCCGCCACCACCTCCCACCCGCCGTCCATCCTCCTCATGATGGGGCCGCAGTGGAAGATGCCGACGCCCCCGAAGTCGATCGGCGGCTCCTCCCCCCTCTCGTGCATCTCCAGGGCCTTGAGGTGGGCCTCGTCCCTTGCCGTGATGATGGTGCCGCTCAGGTAGACGAGGTCGCCCATCTCGAGCCGCCGGATCTCGCCCTCGGGGACCGGTGTCTCCAGACGATGCTCCATCCCGAACACTCCTCAGATCTCGCCCCCGGACGAAATAAAACTTCTGATGGGGGAGGGGCGCCTCGAAAAAGGTATATAAATGCTCCATTCGATGGATATGAGACGTCGCGGGAGGGGTCGAGGCTGGCGCTCAGGTTCAGGCCCGAGAACCATGTTTTCAAGGCGAAGGTCGCCGAGGTGAGCGGCGAGGAGATCGACCTCTGCTTCCAGTGCGGCGCCTGCAGCTCCGGCTGCCCCATGACCGAGGAGATGGACCTCCTCCCGTCGAAGGTCATCAGGTTCGCCCAGCTCGGGCTGGACGAGGTCCTCGGCTCAAAGACCATCTGGGTCTGCAGCACGTGCTTCACCTGCGAGGTCCGGTGCCCCCGCGGCATCGACATCGCCAACGTGATGGAGGCCCTCAGGGAGCTGAGGCTGAGGAGCAAGTACGACCGGGTCAGCCTCGACTCCCTCAGCCCCGAGGAGCTCAGGGAGCTGCCGCAGATCGCCATCATCAGCAACCTGCGGAAGCTGACAGCATGAGGCGGCGTCGATGCGGCTCCCCTACTATCCCGGG